>Ga0070706_100000815_pt1 | contig 34516 bp, 35 predicted proteins | sample KBSK5501metaG_FD_65476 | JGI IMG/M metagenome (GOLD analysis project Ga0070706, IMG submission 65476) | Corn, switchgrass and miscanthus rhizosphere microbial communities from Kellogg Biological Station, Michigan, USA - KBS K5-50-1 metaG | ecosystem: Host-associated > Plants > Roots >... | reverse complement strand
CTCTCGCATGACAAGCCCGGCGCGAACGGGTTCTCTCTTGCATGACAAGCACAGCCCGAACGGGGTCTCACGCGCGTGCGAACGTCCAACCCCGTTCGGGCTGAGGTATCGAAGCCCCTGTGGCAAGCGCTTCGATACCTCAGCGCGAACGGGTTCTCTCTCGCATGACAAGCCCGGCGCGAACGGGTTCTCTCTTGCATGACAAGCACAGCCCGAACGGGGTCTCACGCACGCGCGAACATCCGACCCCGTTCGGGCTGAGGTATCGAAGCCCTTGTGGCAGGCGCTTCGATACCTCAGCGCGAACGGGGAGAGGGAGTAGTAGTAGCAAGACAAGGAGCATCGCCATGAGCAACCGTATCGTCTGGATCGACATCCCCGTCGTCGACCTCGAACGCGCCATCACCTTCTACTCTGCCGTGATCGGAAGCCCCGTCACCAAGGAAGGCGGCCCCGGCTTCGTCTTCGGCCTGCTGCCCCACGCCGGGACCGACGTGGGCGGCTGCCTGTATCTACCCGACGCCGACAACGCCCCATCCAAGGTCGGCCCACTGGTCTATCTCAATGCCGAAGGCCGCCTCCCGCAGGCGGTCGAAGCGGTCACCGCGCACGGCGGCCAGGTCCTGCAGGCGGTTCACCCGATCGGCCCGCACGGCTTTCGCGCCATCGTGCTCGACAGCGAAGGCAATCGAATCGCCCTGCACGCGCCGACGGCTTGACGCTGCCGCGCCGCACTCGCACTACAGCGCAGCCGCCTCCAACTGCCCGCGCAGCTGCGCCACGTCGCGCAGCGGCGGCGCGCCGTAGAAGCGGCTGTACTCGCGGCTGAACTGCGACGCGCTCTCGTAGCCGACGCGCCGCGCGGCGCTCGCGGCATCGATCAGCTCGGCCAGCATCAGGCGGCGCGCCTCGTGCAGGCGCAGCTGCTTCTGGTACTGCAGCGGGCTCATCGCGGTGACGGCCTTGAAGTGATGGTGCAGCGACGACGCGCTCATGTGCAGCGAGCTCGCGAGCTCGTCGATGCGCAGCGCTTCGGCGAAGTGCTGCTTCAGCCAGTCGATCGCGCGTGCGATCTGGCGCGCCGGGCCGGCGTTCGCGGCGATGCGGCGCAGCCGCGCGCCCTGCTCGCCGGTCAGCAGGCGGTACAGGATCTCGCGTTCGACCAGCGGCGCGAGCACGTCGATGTCGCGCGGGCTCTCGAGCAGCCGGGTCAGGCGCAGCACCGCGTCGAGCAGCGGCTCGCTGACGAGGTTGACCGCCATGCCGCGCGGCGCTGCGGTTTGCGGCGCGACATCGGGCACGCCGTTGTCGGCGATCAGTTCGGCGATGCGCTGCGGCTGGAGCGCCAGCGCGAAACACAGATACGGCTGCTCGCGGCTCGCGCGCACGACCTGCGAGACGCACGGCAGGTCGACCGACGTGAGCAGGCAATGCGCTTCGTCGTAGTGAAACGCCTCGTCGCCGAGCAGCGCGCGCTTCGCGCCCTGCGCGACGACCACCAGCGCCGGCTTGTACATGCCGTGCGACGGCTCGGTCGGCCCCGTTGCGCGGAACAGCGTCAACCCGGCGATCGCCGTCGTGTGCAGCCCTTCGCGTAGCGTGCAGCGCTGGATCGTCGCGGCGAGCTCGCCGCGCAAGGCCGCGATCGACGCGGCGTTGCGCCCGCCGTCGTCGCGGCCGCCGTCGAGCTCGATCACCGTGCCCATCAGGCCATGCCTTCGATCTTGTCGCCGAACGGCAGGCGCCGGATGCGCTTTCCGGTGGCGTTGAAGATCGCATTCGCGAGCGCCGGCGCGACCGGCGGCACGCCGGGCTCGCCGACGCCGGTCGGCTTCTCGTTCGACGCGACGATGTGCACCTCGACCGCCGGCATCTCGTTGATGCGCAGCACCGGGTAGTCGTTGAAATTGCCTTGCTCGACCCGGCCTTCCTTCAGCGTGATCGCGCCGTGCAGCGCCGCGGCGAGGCCGAAGCCGATGCCGCCTTCCATCTGCGCCCTGATCACGTCGGGGTTGACCGCCACGCCGCAGTCGACCGCGCAGACCACGCGATCGACCTTGAAGCTGCCATCGGCCTTCACCGTGATCTCGGCGACCTGCGCGACGAAACTGTTGAACGACTCGTGCACCGCGACGCCGCGGCCGCGCTTGTCGCCGGCGGCCGCCGCGTTCGCGAGCGGCTTGCCCCAACCGGCCTTCTCGGCCGCGAGCTTGAGCACGCCGAGATGGCGCGGGTGCTTCGCGAGCATCGCCGCGCGATACGCGACCGGGTCCTGCTTGGCGAGCGCCGCCGCTTCGTCGATCAGCCCCTCGGCCGAGAACGCGGTGTGCGTGTGGCCGACCGAGCGGAACCACTGGATCGGCACGCCCACGTCCTTCGGCGTGTAGGTCTCGACCTGGAAGTTCGGCACGTCGTACGGCAGATCGGCCTGCCCTTCGGTCGACGTGAAGTCGATGCCGTCCTTCAGGAACGCCGCGAACGGCGACTCGCCCAGCACCGATTGGCCGACCAGCCGCACATGCCACGCTTGCAGCTTGCCCTGCGCATCGAGCGCGACACGCGCGCGGTGCAGGTTCAGCGGCCGGTACCAGCCGCCGCGCGTGTCGTCCTCGCGGGTCCAGACCATCTTGACCGGCGCCTTCGTGCCGGCATCGCGCGCCGCTTTCGCGATCGCGACCGCTTCGAGCACGTAGTCGGCCTGCGGGTTCGCGCGCCGCCCGAAGCTGCCGCCGGCGTAGAGCTGCGTGATCGTGACCTTCTCGGGTGCGATGCCGAGCAGCTTCGCGACCGCGGCCTGGTCGGCAGTCTGGAACTGCTCGCCGTTCCAGATCGCGCAGCTGCCTTCGCCCAATTCGACGAGGCAGTTCAGCGGCTCCATCGCGGCATGCGCGAGGTACGGCACTTCGTAATCCGCTTCGATGAGCTGGGCCGGCTTCGCGAGCGCCGCGGCCACGTCGCCACGCTTGTTCGCGACCGTGCCGGGCTGCTTCGCCGCCTCGCGGTATTGCGCGAGGATCTCGTCGGAGCCGCGCGTGTAGGCCTTGCTCTCGTCCCACTCGATGGTCAGCGCGTCGCGGCCCTGCTTCGCGGCCCAGGTGTTGCTCGCAAGCACCGCAACACCGGCAAAGCTGTGTGCCGTGCCGGCGAACTGCACGACGCCGACGACCCCCGGCACCGCCTTGGCCTTGCTCGCATCGAAGCTCTTCACGGTCGCGCCGAAGCGGCCCGGGTGCGCCGGCACCGCCACCAGCATGCCGGGGCGCTTGATGTCCTGCGTGAAGATCGCGGTGCCGTTGGTCTTCGCGACGCCGTCGACGCGGCGCAGCGCCGGCTTGCCGATCAGCTTGAAGTCCTTCGCCGACTTCAGCGTCACGCTGGCCGGCACCGCCTGCGTCGCCGCGGCTGCGGCGAGCTCGCCGAAATGCGCCTGGCGCTTCGAAGCCGCATGCCGCACGACGCCGCTGGCCACGGAGATCTCGCCGGGCTGCACCTTCCACTGCGCCGCCGCGGCGCCGACCAGCATGGCGCGCGCGGCAGCGCCGGCCTGGCGCATCTGCTCGAAGGAATTTGCGATCGCGTTGCTGCCGCCGGTACCCTGCATGCCCATCAGCAGGTTCGTGTAGAGCTTCGCATCGGCCGGCGCGCCGATCACGCGCACCTTGCTCCAGTCGGCATCCATCTCGTCGGCGATCAGCGTCGCGAGGCCGGTGTAGACGCCCTGCCCCATCTCGAGGTGCTTGGACAGCACCGTCACCGTGCCGTCGGTCGCGATCTGGATGAACGCGTTCGGCGTGATCGGCGGCGCCTTGGGCTCGTCGGCCGCCGCCGCGCTCTCGACGAACAGCGGCGCGAGCTGCACCGCGAGCGCGAGGCCGCCGCTGGTCTGCAGGAAGCGGCGCCGGCTGACGTTGCGGATCACCGCGTGCTGCTGCGGCGACGATTCCGCTGCCGCGTCGGCACCGCGGCGCAATGCCTTCAGCGACGGTGCGGCCTGGGATTCGTGGATGGTGAAGTTCATCGTGTGCGCTCCTTCAGGCCAGCGCCTTCGCGGCGTCGTGGATCGCCGCGCGGATGCGCACGTAGGTCGCGCAGCGGCAGATGTTGCCGCTCATCGCGGCGTCGATGTCGGCATCGGTGGGCTTCTTGTTCGTGCTGAGCAGCGCGGTCGCCGACATGATCTGGCCCGACTGGCAATAGCCGCACTGCGCCACGTCGAACTTGCGCCACGCAGCCTGCACCGCGCGGCCGACCTTGCCGCCGCCGTTGTTGTCGCCGACCGCTTCGATCGTCGTGATCTTCTTGCCGGCGACCGAGCCGACCGGCGTGATGCACGAGCGCGTGGCCGCGCCGTCCAGATGCACCGTGCAGGCGCCGCACAGCGCCATGCCGCAGCCGAACTTGGTGCCGGTGAGATTGGCGACATCGCGCAACGCCCACAGCAACGGCATCTCGTCGGGCGCGTCTAGGCTGACGCTCTTCCCATTCACATTCAGATTCACCATGAGGCTGCTACTCCGCTTCTTGACGAGGCAGCAGACTACGGCGGCGGCCTCGCTGCGGCAATGCCGATTCCTGCGGCATTCTTGCCTGATTCTGCAAGGCGCTGGTTCCCGCTCCCGCAGGGAGGATATGGAGCGGGACAGAGCAACTCAGCTCCCGCCGGGTTTCGCCGGGGCCTTGTCGCTCCACAGCACGCCGGCCGTCGCCCAGTCCTGCTTCTTGATGTCGAACATCAGGACGTCGACGGCATCCGGCGACCCGCCGAGCGCGCGGACACAGGCCTCGGTCAACTCTTTCGCGAGCGCACGCTTCTGCTCCACGGTGCGGCCTTCGAACAATTCGACGCGGATCGTCGGCATCGATATCTCCTTCGTGAATCTCGTGAGTGTCGTGAGTTCAATCTGAAAAATCGGGGTCGGTGCGCGCGAGGCCGCGCAGCAGCGCCGGCCATTCGATGTCGCCGTCGCGCTCGCTGCCGTCGCCTACCCATTGACGATAGGTCAGCGCCGCGAGCTCGTCGCTGACGACGTTCACGCGACCGCCGCTGGCCGCCATCGCGGCGAGCTGCGCCTGCGCGGCGCGGTCGAGGATGTACATCAGCATCCAGGCCTCGGCAACCGTGCGGCCCACCGTCAGCGGGCCGTGATTCTCGAGGATCAGCCCGTCGAGCGTGCCGAGGTTCGCCACCAGCCGGCGCTGCTCGTCGGGCCCGAGCGCGAGGCCCTCGTATGCGTGCCGGCCGAGCCGGCGGTGCAGCCGCATCGCCCACTGCGAGGTCGGCTGCAGGCCGCCGGGCAGCATCGCCAGCGCGACGCCCCATGCGGTGTGCAGGTGCACGACGCATTCGAGCGCGGGCCGCGCCGCGTGGATTGCGCCGTGGATCGCGAAGCCGCTCGGGTTGACGCGCCGGTTCGTGCCGTCGACAACGTCGCCGCGCGTGTCGACCTTGACGAGGCTGGAGGCCGTGATCTCGTCGAAGCGCGCGCCGAACGGGTTGATCAGGTAGACGCCCGGCTCGCCCGGCACGCTCGCCGACAGGTGCGTGTAGACCGTGTCGTCCCAGCCGCGCTGCGCCGCGAGGCGGTAGGCGGCGGCGAGGTCGATGCGGACATCGCGTTCGGTGCGGGTCGTCGTCATGCGGGCCTGGTGATGGATCGTCAATGCGTCGTGCGCGCCGCCTCGGCGAGCTCGCGCGCGAGCGCATTGTGCCGCTCGACGAGCACCGGCAGCTCCAGCGTCGCCAGCTCGCCGTCGCGCACGACGACGCGGCCGTTGACGATGCTGTGCTGCACGCGCGGCACATGGCAGAACAGCAGCGCCGCGAGTGGGTCATGCAGCGCGCCGGCGGTGCCGATGCCGGTGAGCGGGAACGTCGCGATGTCGGCGGCCATGCCGGGTGCGAGTGCGCCGATGTCGTCGCGGTTCAGCACGCGGGCGCCGCCCAGCGTCGCGATCTCGAGCATCTCGCGCGCGCCCATCGCCGCCGGGCCGTACTGGACCCGCTGCAGCAGCAGCGCCGTGCGCGCCTCGCCGAGCATGTGGCCGGCATCGTTCGACGCCGCGCCGTCGACGCCGAGCCCGACGCCGACGCCGGCATCGCGCATCGCGCGGATCGGCGCAATGCCCGAGGCGAGCCGCATGTTCGAGCACGGGCAGTGGGCAACGCCGGTACCGCTCTTCGCGAACAGGCCGATGCCGTGCGCATCGAGCTTCACGCAGTGCGCGCACCAGACGTCGCGGCCGGTCCAGCCCACGCTTTCGACATACTCGGCCGGCGTGCAGCCGAAGGTCGCGCGCGTGTAGGCGATGTCGTTGTCGTTCTCGGCCAGATGCGTGTGCAGCGAGACACCGTACGCGCTTGCGAAACTGCGCGCCAGCGCCGCCGAGTCGCGCATCAGCTCGCGGCTCACCGAGAACGGCGAGCACGGCGCGACGACGATGCGCAGCATCGCGTGGCGCCGCGGGTCGTGCCAGCGCTCGATCACGCGCTGCGTGTCCGCGAGGATCGCCGCTTCGTCCTCGACGACGCGGTCCGGCGGCAGGCCGCCCTTCGATACGCCGACGCTCATCGAGCCGCGCGCCGCATGAAAGCGCATGCCGATCTGCGCGGCGCCTTCGATGCTGTCGTCCAGGCGGATGCCGTTCGGGTAGATGTACAGGTGGTCGCTCGTGGTCGTGCAGCCCGACAGCAGCAGCTCGGCCATCGCGGTCTGCGTGCTGATGCGCACCATCTCCGGCGTCAGGTTCGCCCAGATCGGGTACAGGCCGCGCAGCCAGCCGAACAGTTCGTCGTCCTGCCCGTGCGCGCGGGTCAGGGTCTGAAACATGTGATGGTGCGTGTTGACGAGGCCGGGGATCACGACCTGGTCGTGCGCATCGATGACCTCGTCCGCGCTGGCCGGCAGCTCGGCGCTCGTGCCGACGGCTTCGATCACGTGGTCGCGCACGAAGACCGCGCCGTCGGCGATCTCGCGCCGCTGCGCGTCCATCGTGACGAGCAGCCGGGCGTGGCGGACCAACAGGGTGGTCATGCGCCGCGTCAGTGCGCCTCAGCGAGTTTTGCGGCCTCGACCGCATCGGCCGCGCCGCTCTTCGCGCCGTTGAAGTACAGATTCAGCAGCACCGCGGCCACCGCGGTCAGCAGGATGCCCGACTCGAGCAGCGGGTGCAGCGCATGCGGCATCTGCTGGCTCCAGCGCGAAGCGACCAGCGGGATCATGCCGGCGCCGATCGAGATCGCGACGATGTACAGGTTGTTCCGGTTGCCCTTGAAGTCGACGTTCGCGAGGATGCGGATACCGGTGGCCGCGACCATGCCGAACATCACGAGCCCCGCGCCGCCGAGCACGAACTGCGGCACCGACTCGACCAGCGCGCCCATCTTCGGCAACAGGCCCAGCACGACCATGATCAGGCCGGCCGCGACGCAGACATAGCGGCTGCGCACGCCGGTCACGCCGACCAGCCCGACGTTCTGCGAGAAGCTGGTGTACGGGAACGTGTTGAACAGCCCGCCGATCAGCGTGCCCAGGCCGTCGGTGCGCAGCCCCGCGGCGAGCTCCTTCTGCGAGACCGGCTTGCCGGTGATCTCGGACAGCGCGAGGAACATGCCGGTCGACTCGATCATCACGACGATCATCACCAGCGTCATCGTCAGGATCATCACCGGGTCGAAGGTCGGCGTGCCGAACGCGAGCGGCGTCACGACGTCGACCCATTGCGCCTTCGCGACCTTTTCGAAGCCCATCTTGCCGAGCACACCCGCGAGCGCGCAGCCGGCGACGATGCCCACCAGCACCGAGATGTTCGCGAGGAAGCCGCGCGAGTGGCGCGCAATCAGCAGGATCACGACCAGCACGAACGCGGCGATCGCCATGTTGTCGAGCGCGCCGTAGCCCGGGCTGTCGAGCATCGGGATCGGGCCGAGCTTGAGCACCGGCGCCGCGGCACCGGGTGCGGCCGCCGACGAAGCCGCCGCGGCGGCGTTCGCCTTCGCGCCGTCCACCATCGCGACCAGCTTCGCGACATCGACGTTCTGCGCGAGGTTCGGCGGCCCGCCCATCGCCCAGCCGATGCCCACGCGCATCAGGCTGATGCCGATCACCGCGATGATCGTGCCGGTCACCACCGGCGGAAAGAAGCGCAGCATGCGGCTGACCAGCGGCGCCAGCAGCATCGCCAGCACGCCGGCCCCGATGATCGCGCCGAAGATCGCGCGCGCGCCGTCGACGCCGGGTGTCGCATTGGCCATCGCGACCATCGGGCCGACCGATGCGAAGGTCACCCCCATCATCACCGGCAGGCGAATGCCGAACCAGCGCCCGAAGCCCAGCGACTGGATCAGCGTGACGAGCCCGCAGCAGAACAGGTCGGCCGAGATCAGCTGCACGATCTGCTCGGGGTTGAGCTTCAGCGCGCGGCCAACGATCAGCGGCACCGCGACGGCACCCGCGTACATCACGAGCACGTGCTGCAGGCCCAGCGCCGACAGGCGCGGCAGCGGCAGCTTCTCGTCGACGGGATGAACGGAGGAAGGAACAGCGCGGGCGGGATCGGACATGCAGAGCTCCTGATTGACTGCGGTCATCACGGACGACGAACCGAACAACTTCAACAGCGGATGCGGCGCTCTGCCGCGCCGCGGACACTCACCGGCGCGTCATCTCGTCGGCGCGCCGGCTTCGAACCAGCGGCCGATCAGCGCACGCTCGGCGTCGGTGATCTGGGTTGCGTTGTTCAGCGGCATCGTCTTCAGGGCCACCGCCTGCTGGAAGATCTGCTGCGCGTGCTTGCCGATCTCGTCGGCCGAGTCGAGGCGCACGTTCTTGCTCTGCATCTGTTCGTTGTGGCACATCTGGCAGCGCTGCGCGAACACCGGCTGCACCTCGGCGAACGTGACCGGCGCCTTCGAGGCCGCCGCGGCACCGGTCTGCGGCGCCGGCAGCAGCGCGAACACGACGCCGCCGAGCACCAGCGTGCCGATCGCCGCATACTGCCACGGCACCGCCTTGCCGAACGCGAGCGCCTTGTGGCGCAGCACGAACGACATGCGGATCAGCGCGCCGCCGAGCATGACCGCGACCAGCACGAGCCAGTTGTGCTTGCCCTGGTACAGGAAGCCGTAGTGGTTCGACAGCATCGTGAACAGCACCGGCAGCGTGAAGTAGGTGTTGTGCACGCTGCGCTGCTTGCCGCGCTGGCCGTGGATCGGGTCGACCGGCTCGCCGGCGCGCAGCGCGGCGACGACCTTGCGCTGGCCGGGGATGATCCAGACGAACACGTTCGCGGTCATCGTCGTGGCCATCATCGCGCCGACCAGCAGGAACGCGGCGCGCCCGGCGAACAACCGGCACGAGAGCCACGACGCGAACACGATGAAGACGAAGACCAGCACGCCGACGATCGCGTCGCCGCTCCTGGCGCGGCCGAAGGCGCGGCAGATGACGTCGTAGATGATCCAGAACGCGACGAAGAAGCCGATCGCGGTCGCGATCGCCGCGGTGGGCGACCAGTCGAACAGCGTCTTGTCGATCAGGAAGGTGCTGGCGTTGTAGAGGTACAGCACCGTGAACAGCGCGAAGCCGGTGAGCCAGGTCGAGTAGCTCTCCCACATCGACCAATGCAGGTGCTCGGGCAGCTTCTTCGGCGCGACCGGGTACTTCTGCTGGTGATAGAAGCCGCCGCCGTGCACGGCCCAGAGCTCGCCGCCGATGCCCTTGTCCTTGTCCTTCGGGTCTTCGGGCGGGGTCAGGCTGTTGTCGAGCCCGACGAAGTAGAACGAGGCGCCGATCCAGGCAATGCCGGTGATGACGTGGGCCCAGCGCAGCAGCAGGTTGACCCAATCAAGCAGATACGCGTCCATGACGAGCAAGTCTCCGATTCGAATGCCGGCAGCGAGCAAGAAGCGCACCGGCATCGTCAGGCCTTACCACAGCGGGCTCTGTAAGGACTTGGGCATCACGACCGGCTGGGACAGACCGGGCTCCGCGGCGACGACTAAACTGTATACACTTCTACCGTCGATGCGTGCACGGGATAACCCGAAGATCACATCCGTTCATGTCCGTTCGCCCTGAGCCTGTCCAAGGGCCGAGGGCCACGCGGCTTCGACTGGCTCAGCCCGAACGGGGGTTGTAGCTCAGCCCGAACGGGGTTGTGTTGCTGCTCAGCTTCCGCGGTAGGTCGAATACGACCACGGGCTCGCCAGCAGCGGCACGTGGTAGTGCGCGCCGACGGTGGCCAGGCCGAAGTCCAGCGGCACCTCGTCGAGGAACGGCGGCTCGGCCAGCGCCGCGCCGCGCGCGCGGAAATACGCCGCCACCGCGAACACCAGGCGGTACGCGCCCGGCACGAAGGTCGGCCCGTCGAGCAGCGGCGCGTCGGCGCGACCGTCGTGGTTCAGCGTGATGGCCTTGACCAGCGTCGCCGCGCCGCCCTGCAGGCGGTACAGGCGCACGGCCATGCCGGCGGCCGGGCAGCCGTTCGCGGTGTCGAGCACGTGGGTGGTGAGCTTTCCCATGTCGTGGTCCTCGGGTGTGGTGGCGGGCCTGAAAAAGAGCTTGTGACGACCGCAAAAGTGTATACACTTTCACGCTGAAATCAAGCGCAGCCACCACCCGGTCGCCTCAACCGTCAACGCTTCATGGCCCGCCCCGCCCACACCTTGCAAGTCGTGCGCCCGTCGCGCACAAGTGCGGCGCGCGGCACGGCAGCGGCCTCGCCCGAGGCGGGCACGGTCGCCGGCGCTTCGGTCAGCTCCACCACGCAGCGCATCGTCGAGTCGGTCACCGCCGCGATCGTCGAGCGCCGCCTGATGCCGGGCACCAAGCTCGCCGAACAGAAGATCGCCGACATCTTCAAGGTCTCGCGCACCATCGTGCGCCAGGCGCTCAACCAGCTCAGCCGCGATAAGCTGGTCACGCTCGAGCCGGCGCGCGGTGCGCGCGTCGCCGAGCCCAGCGTCGAGGAGGCGCGCCAGGTGTTCGAGGTGCGCAACATGCTCGAGGCCGCGATCATCCGGCGCGCCGCCGCCGAGCTCACAGCCGCACAGATCGCCGAGCTGCGCCAGCACCTGCGCAACGAACGCGCGGCACTGCAGCGCACCGACGTGTCGGGCCGCACCCGGCTGCTGGCCGACTTCCACGTCGTGCTCGCGCGCATGCTGGGCAACGCCGTGCTGGCCGACATGCTCGGCGACCTGGTCTCGCGCAGCTCGCTGATCGCGCTGATGTACCAGTCGGCGCATTCGGCCGAGCATTCGTTCGACGAGCACGTCGCGATCGTCGACGCGCTCGAACGCCGCGACGCGCGCGACGCGGCCAGGCTGATGGAAGAGCACCTGCACAACGTCGAGCGCAACCTGCACCTCGACCCGCGTACGCCGGACCTGGAATCGGTCTTGCGTCCGGCCTGATGGGCACCACCACATCCGACACCACGATGACCACCGAAGGCTACCCCCGCGACCTCGTCGGCTACGGCCGCAACCCGCCGCACGCGCGCTGGCCGAACGGCGCGCGCATCGCCGTGCAGTTCGTGCTGAACTACGAGGAAGGCGGCGAGAACAACGTGCTGCACGGCGACCCGGCCTCCGAGACCTTCCTGTCGGAGATCATCGGCGCGCAGGCCTTCGAGGCGCGGCACCTGTCGATGGAGTCGATCTACGAATACGGCTCGCGGGTCGGCGCGTGGCGCATCCTGCGCGAGTTCGAGCAGCGCGGCCTGCCGCTGACGGTGTTCGGCGTCTCGATGGCGCTGCAGCGGCATCCCGAGCTGACGCAGGCATTCGTCGACCTCGGCCACGAGATCGCCTGCCACAGCTGGCGCTGGATCCACTACCAGCACATGGGCGAGGCGCGCGAGCGCCAGCACATCGAGATCGGCACCAAGATCATCCGCGAGCTGACCGGCGGCCAGTGGCCGCTGGGCTGGTACACCGGCCGCGACAGCCCGAACACCAAGCGCCTGGTCGCCGACCACGGCGGCTACGAATACGACAGCGACCACTACGGCGACGACCTGCCGTTCTGGATGCCGGTGCAAAAGACCGACGGCACGACGATCCAGCGCCTGATCGTGCCGTACGCGCTGGACAGCAACGACATGCGCTTCGCGTCCATGCAGGGCTTCAACAGCGGCGAGCAGTTCTTCCAGTACCTGAAGGACTCCTTCGATGTGCTGTATGCCGAGGGCGACCCGGCCGGCCTGGACCGGCCGAAGATGCTGAGCATCGGCATGCACTGCCGGCTGCTCGGCCGGCCCGGGCGCCTGCGCGCGCTGCAGCGCTTCCTCGATCACGTGCAGCAGCACGATGGCGTGTGGATCTGCCGCCGCATCGACATCGCGCGGCATTGGGCGCAGACCCACCCGCCCGCGCCCGCCGCGTGACGAGCTGCCGCCACACCACAACGATCCCGAGACAAACCCTTCGCCATGCCGCTCACCCTCGCTCAACTGAACGCCGCGACGCCTGCCGAGGCCGCGTCGCGACTCGACGGGCTGTACGAACACTCGCCGTGGATCGCCGAACGCGCGCTCGCGCGCCGCCCGTTCGCGACACTCGCGCAGCTCAAGCGCGCGATGGTCGAAGTCCTCGCCGAGAGCCCTCGCGAGGCGCAGCTCGCGCTGATCCGCGCCCACCCCGAGCTCGCCGGCAAGGCGATGGTCGGCGGCACGCTGACCGCCGAGTCCACCGACGAACAAGGCCGCTCGGGCCTGACCCACTGCACGCCGGCCGAGTTCGAGCGCATCCAGCAACTGAACGCGGCCTACAACGAGAAGTTCGGCTTCCCCTTCATCCTCGCGGTGCGCGGCCCGCGCGGGTCGGGCCACTCGCGTCAACAGATCATCGCCACGTTCGCGCGGCGCCTGGCCAACCATCCCGACTTCGAGTTCGCCGAGGCGCTGCGCAACATCCACCGCATCGCCGAGATCCGCCTGAACGACAAGTTCGGCTACGCGCCGACGCTGGGCAACCAGGCCTGGGACTGCGCCGAGCTGCTCGCGCAGCACACCGACCCCGGCTACGCGGAGCGCGGCGAGCTGACCGTCACGTACCTGACCGATGCGCACCGCGCCTGCGCGCATCAGCTCGAACGCTGGATGCGCGACTGCGGCTTCGACGAGGTGTCGACCGATGCGGTCGGCAACGTCGTCGGCGTCTATCACGGCGATGATCGCGGCAGCGCGCACGCACGGCCGCGCCTGCTGACCGGCTCGCACTACGACACGGTGCGCAACGGCGGCAAGTACGACGGCCGCCTCGGCATCTTCGTGCCGCTGGTCTGCGTGCGCGAGCTGCACCGCGCGGGCAAGCGGCTGCCGTACGGCCTCGAGGTCGTCGGCTTCGCCGAAGAGGAAGGCCAGCGCTACAAGGCGACCTTCCTCGGCTCCGGCGCACTGACCGGCCACTTCGACACGGCCTGGCTGGACCAGCTCGACGCCGACGGCATCAGCATGCGCGACGCGATGCGCCACGCCGGCCTGCCGGCAACGACGAAGGCCATCGGCGGCGTCAAGCGCGACCCGGCGAAATACGCCGGCTTCATCGAGGTGCACATCGAGCAGGGCCCGGTGCTGAACGAACGAGGGCTGCCGCTGGGCGTCGTCACGTCGATCAACGGCGGCGTACGCTACCTCGGCGAGGTGACCGGCATGGCGAGCCACGCCGGCACCACGCCCATGGGCACGCGGCGTGACGCCGCGACCGCGGTCGCCGAACTGGCGCTGTATCTCGAGAAGCGTGCGGCCCAGGTGCCGAACCTCGTCGGCACGATGGGTGTCCTGAGCGTGCCGAACGGCTCGATCAACGTCGTGCCCGGGCGCTGCAGGTTCACGCTCGACATCCGCGCGACGACCGATGCGGTGCGCGACGCCTGCGCCGCCGACGTGCTCGGCGAGCTCGCACGGATCTGCGAGCGGCGTGGCCTCGGCCACCAGATCGAGGAGACGATGCGGGCCGCCGCCGCCCCAAGCGCGCCCGCGTGGCAGGCGCGCTGGGAGCGCGCGGTCGAGTCGCTGGGCCTGCCGGTCTTTCGCATGCCCAGCGGCGCCGGCCACGACGCGATGAAGCTGCACGAGGTGATGCCGCAGGCGATGCTGTTCGTGCGCGGCGAGAACGCCGGCATCAGCCACAACCCGCTCGAATCGTCGACCAACGACGACATGCAGCTCGCGATCGAGGCGTTCAGCCACGTGCTGAACGAGCTCGCGTTCGCAGCCTGAGCAGCTTGACCGGAACGAAGGAACCAACACGATGAACGCCTACGAACAACTCGACGCCTGGATCGACCTGCACTTCGACGAAGAGATCGCGTTCCTGCGCGCCCTCGTGCAGGTGCCGACCGACACGCCGCCGGGCAACAACGCACCGCATGCCGAGCGCACCGACGAGCTGCTCGCCGGCTTCGGCTTCGAGGCCGAGAAGCATCCGGTCCCCCAGTGGGCGCTCGACGAGTACGGCCTCGAGTCGATCACGAACCTGATCGTGCGGCGCCGCTACGGCGCCGGCCGCACGATCGCGCTGAACGCGCACGGCGACGTGGTGCCGCCCGGCGAAGGCTGGACGCACGACCCCTACGGCGGCGAAGTCGTCGACGGCAAGCTCTACGGCCGCGCCTCCGCGGTCAGCAAGAGCGACTTCGCGACCTACACCTTCGCGGTGCGCGCCCTCGAGTTCGCGGCGCGTTCGCTGGACATCGCGCTGAAGGGCAACGTCGAGCTGCACTTCACCTACGACGAGGAATTCGGCGGCGAGCTCGGCCCGGGCTGGCTCCTGAAGAACAAGCTGACGAAACCCGACCTGCTGCTGGCCGCCGGCTTCAGCTATCAGGTGGTCACTGCACACAACGGCTGCCTGCAGATGGAGGTCACGGTGCACGGCAAGATGGCGCACGCCGCGATTCCCGACACCGGCGTCGACGCGCTGCAGGGCGCGGTCGCGATCCTGAATGCGCTGTATGCGCAGAACGCGCTGTACAAGCAGGTCACGTCGAAGGTGCCGGGCATCACGCACCCGTACCTGAACGTCGGCCGCATCGAAGGCGGCACCAACACCAACGTCGTGCCCGGCAAGGTCGTGCTCAAGCTCGACCGGCGCATGATCCCCGAGGAGAAGCCGGCCGAAGTCGAGGCGACGATCCGCCGCGTGATCGCCGACGCGGCGGCCACGGCCCCCGGCATCACGGTCGAGATCAAGCGGCTGCTGCTCGCGAACGCGCTGCAACCGCTGCCCGGCAACCAGCCGCTGGTGGACGCGCTGCAGAAGCACGGCGAGGCCGTCTTCGGCGAGAAGATCCCGACGTCGGGCACACCGCTGTACACCGACGTGCGGCTCTACGGCGAAACCGGCGTGCCGGCCGCCATCTACGGCGCCGGGCCGCGCACCGTGTTCGAGTCGAACGCGAAGCGGGCCGACGAGCACATCGTGCTCGAGGACCTGCGGCGCGCGACCAAGGTCGTCGCCAGGACCCTGTTCGACCTGCTGCAATAGGCGAGCCCGGCAGTTCCCTCTCCCCCTGGGGAGAGCCATACAGAATGCCCGCGTCGCCGATACTGCCGGGCCGGCCCCGGGCATGAAACTTGATTCAGCCGGGCATCGGGTCACCCCGGCCCCTCTGCCGGCCCGCATCAGAAGGATTCGCTCCATGACTCTTCGCCTACGCGCCGGCCGCTGGCTGGCCGACCTGTCGCTGGTCGCCCTGCTCGCCGCGCCCGCGGCGCAAGCCCAGGAAACCCCCATCAAGTTCCAGCTCGACTGGCGCTTCGAGGGCCCGGCCGCGCTGTTCCTGGTGCCCGAGGCCAAGGGCTACTACAAGGCCGAGAAGCTCGCGGTGACGGTCGACGCCGGCAATGGCTCGGGCGGTACCGTGACGCGCGTGGCCTCCGGCGCCTACGACATGGGCTTCGCCGACCTCGCCGCGCTGATGGAGTTCCAGGCCAACAACCCGACGGCGCCGAACAAGCCGATCGCCGTGATGATGGTCTACAACAACACGCCGGCCGCGGTGCTGGCGCTGAAGAAGTCCGGCATCAAGGCGCCGGCCGACCTGAAGGGCAAGAAGCTCGGCGCGCCGGTGTTCGATGCCGGGCGCAAGGCCTGGCCGATCTTCGCGAAGGCCAACGGGCTGGACGCCGGCAACTGGACCGCGATGGACCCGACGCTGCGCGAGACCATGCTGGTTCGCGGCGACATCGACGCGATCACCGGCTTCTCGTTCACGTCGCTGCTGAACCTCGAGGCGCGCGGCGTGAAGGCCGACGACATCGTCGTGCTCCCGTACCCGAGCTACGGCGTCAAGCTGTACGGCAACGCGATCATCGTCTCCGACACCTTCCTGAAGAAGAACCCGGAAGCGGTGAAGGCGTTCCTGCGCGCGTTCACGAAAGGCGTGAAGGACGTGATCGCCGACCCGAAGGCCGCGATCGTGACGCTGAAGGCGCGGGACGGCCTGGTCGACGCCGCGCTCGAGGAACGGCGCCTGAAGCTCGCGCTCGACGCGACCGTGCTGACGGCCGATGCGAAGGCCGAGGGCTTCGGCAACGCCCTCGCGCCGCGCCTGAGCCTGATGGCCAGCCAGGTCTCCGACGCCTACGGCACCAAGCAGCGCATCGACCCGTCGGCGATCTGGAACGGCTCGCTGCTGCCGCCGGCGGCAGACCGCGACATCTTCAAAGTGACCAAGAAGTGAGGAGCACACAGGCCCTTCGATACCTCAGGGCGAACGGGTTCCCCGTCTCCGAAGTGAAGAGGAGCACACAAGCCCTTCGATACCCCGTCTCCGTTCGGGCTGAGGTATCGAAGCCCGCGCGGGCCGCCATCCCATGAACTTCGTCGAATTCCAGGAGGTCTGGCTCGCCTACAACGACGAGCTGCTCGCGAAGCAGCAGTTCGCGGTCGAGGACATCACGCTCGCGGTCGATCGCGGCGAGTTCGTCGCGATCGTCGGGCCCTCGGGCTGCGGCAAGTCGACCTTCATGAAGCTCGCGACCGGCCTGCGCCGCCCGTCGAAGGGCACGGTACTGGTCGACGGGCGCGAAGTCGCCGGGCCGCTGAAGATCACCGGCATGGCGTTCCAGTCGTCGTCGCTGCTGCCGTGGCGCACGACGCTGGCCAACGTGCTGCTGCCGCTCGAGATCGTCGAGCCGCACCGCTCGCAGTTCCGCGCGCAGCGCGCGATGTACGAAGAGAAGGGCCGCAAGCTGCTGCAAAGCGTCGGCCTCGGCGGTTATGAAGACAAGTTCCCATGGCAGCTCTCCGGCGGCATGCAGCAGCGCGCGTCGATCTGCCGCGCGCTGATCCATGAGCCGAAGATGCTGCTGCTGGACGAGCCGTTCGGCGCGCTCGACGCGTTCACGCGCGAGGAGCTGTGGTGCATCCTGCGCGACCTGCACGCGGCGCAGCGCTTCAACGTGATCCTCGTGACGCACGACCTGCGCGAGGCCGTGTTCCTCGCCGACACCGTGTACGTGATGAGCCGCAGCCCCGGCCGCATCGTCGCGAAGAAGGCGATCGCGCTGCCGCGCCCGCGCGAGCTCGAGCTGACCTACTCGAAGGAGTTCACCGACATCGTGCTGGAGCTGCGCGAGCACATCGGCGCGATTCGCCGTCCGTTGACCAGCAGCACCGGCGCCGCGGAGCTGGCATCGTGAGACGGGCCGAGCGCCGGGCCGCTCCCAAGCCGGCCCGGGTCCCCCTGGGGGACCGGCCGACGTACTCGTCGGACGAGGGGCTGTCATGACTGTCCAACGCCGCGAGCGCTACGCGCCTTGGGCGCTGCTGGTCCTGGTGCTGATCGTGTGGGAGCTGCTGTGCCGCGGCTTCGGCGTCTCCGAGTTCGTGTTCCCGGCGCCCAGCGCGATCGCCGCCAAGCTTGTCGAGCAAGGCCCGCTGATCGCCGCGCATGCGTGGCGCACGTTCTGGGTCACGATGGTCGGCTTTGCGCTCTCGATCGTCGTCGGCACGCTGCTCGGCTTCCTGGTCGGCAGCTCGCGCCTCGCCTACGCCGCGATGTACCCGCTGATGACGGGCTTCAACGCGCTGCCGAAGGCGGCGTTCGTGCCCATCCTCGTCGTCTGGTTCGGCATCGGCGTCGGGCCGGCGGTGCTCACCGCGTTCCTGATCTCGTTCTTTCCGATCACCGTGAACATCGCCACCGGCCTCGCCACGCTCGAGCCCGAGCTCGAGGACGTGCTGCGCGTGCTCGGCGCGCGCCGCTGGGACGTGCTCGTCAAGGTCGGCCTGCCGCGCGCCATGCCCTACTTCTACGCCTCGCTGAAAGTCGCGATCACGCTCGCGTTCGTCGGCACCACAGTTTCGGAGATGACGGCGGCGAACGAAGGCATCGGCTACCTGCTAATCTCCGCCGGCTCGTCGATGCAGATGGGTCTCGCGTTCGCGGGCCTCGTGGTCGTCGGCGCGATGGCGATGGCCATGTATGAACTCTTTGCCTGGATCGAACAACGCACCACCGCCTGGGCCCACCGCGGCACTCACGGTGGCTGAACGCAGCGAACCGAACCCCGCGCAGGTGATCGCGATGCTCGAACGCGCGCAGGCGCTGGCGCAACGCGCACTCGATGAAGGCCACCACCCGTTCGGCGCGCTGCTCGTCGCGCCCGACCACGAGACGGTGCTGATGACGCAAGGCAACGTCGACGGCGTCAACCACGCCGAAGCGGTGCTCGCACGCGACGCGGCGCGGCGCTACACGCCGGCCGAGCTGTGGGGCTGCACGCTGGTCACCACGGTCGAGCCGTGCGCCATGTGCGCCGGCACGCAGTACTGGGCGAACATCGGCCGCGTCGTCTACGGGATGCAAGAGCGCACGCTGCTCGAGCTGACGGGCAACCACGCCGAGAACCCGACGCTGGACCTGCCGTGCCGCGAGGTGTTCGCGCGCGGCCAGAAGGACGTGCACGTGATCGGCCCGGTCCCCGCGATGACCGAGACGATCGCAGCGCTGCACCGCGCGTTCTGGCGCGCGTGATGAGCTGGCGCGGTCGACTCGAGCTGACCTATCGGCGCGACGAGGACGCGCGCCGCACCCTCGTGCACGACCAGCACGACGGCCCGCTGCGCATCCTGAAGAGCCTGTACCCCGAGTCGCCGCAGGTCTGCCACAGCGTGCTCGTGCATCCGCCCGGCGGCATCGTCGGCGGCGACGTGCTCGAGATCGACGCCACGCTCGCGCCGAACACCCACGCGCTGATCACGACGCCGGGCGCGACGCGCTTCTACCGCAGCCTCGCCGAACCGGCGCTGCAGCAGGTGACCGCACGCATCGCCGACGGCGCCCGGCTCGAATGGCTGCCGCTCGAAACGCTGGCCTACAGCGGCTGCATCGCCGAAACGCGCATGCGCTTCGAGCTTGCCCCGCAAGCCGAGATGATCGGGTGGGATGTGCTCGCGCTCGGCCTGCCGGCCGCCGACCAGGCATTCCAGCGCGGCCGCTACACCCAGGCGATCGAGCTTCCCGGCTGCTGGCTGGAACGCGGGCGCATCGATGCCGACGACGCCACGCTGCTCGATTCGCCACTGGGTTGGGATGGCCAGCGGGTGCTCGCGACGCTGTGGTTCGCCGCCGGCAGCGCGCTGCCGGCCGATCGCGCCGAGACCTTGCTCGAGGCGGCTCGCGCATCGGCCGACGCGCACGTGCTGCGCGAGCGCTGCGGCGTGACCGCACCGAACGACCGGGTGATCGTGCTGCGCGCGCTCGCCGCGCGGGTCGAGCCGGCGATGCAGCTGCTCGCCAACGTGTGGGCGCGCTGGCGCGAAGCGGCCTGGGGGCTGCCCGCCTGCACGCCACGCGTCTGGCGGACCTGAGGCCTGACGCCCTGTCCCTCAGTACCGCGACGGCGGATCCGGCACATAGCCATAGGTCTCGCGCGATCCGGGGAACGGCCGCGGCCGCGCGATCGGTGTACCGCCGACGATGCCGGCGGCCACCAGGTTCTCGTAGCGGTCGTACTGCACGCTGACGACTTCGTCCGGCGTGCTGCTCGCGCGTTCGAACTGCGTCGTCGTGACCCACGAGTCTTCGCGCTGGCCGTGGCCGGTGCCGAGCCGGTCGGCCTTCGCCGCGAGCTGGCCTTGCGCGGCCGGTGGCGTCGCGGCTGCCGGCGCAGCCGGCGGCGCGGCCTCGGCGAGCCGGCGTTCGCGCCCGTCGGCCGATGAACTCGCGGCGCGCCGATCGCGGTCTTCATCGACGCCGCGCGAAACCGGCCGCGCCCGCTCGCGAAACACCGCAACGCCGATCACGCCGACATCCAGCGGCCGTCCGGTGCGCGCCGCGTACGAGTCGGGCAGCGACGTGAACTCGAACGCGGCGACCTGCGAGTCGCTCTTGCGCCAGCCGGTCACCTCGTACGACTGCCATGGCTCGAACACATAGCCGCCCTGGCCCCAGGCCGCCGTCTTGCCGGTGAGGATGTTGACGCCGTCGACCGCGGTCACCGCCAGCACACGCGCGCCGCTGCGGTTGCTGATGCGGATCGCATAGCGCGCCCCCGGCCGCCCGGCGACGTACGAGCGACCGGCATGCCGGTAGACCTCGAGCACCTGGCCAGTCTCGCGGTCGACGATCTCGACATCGACGACGCTGCGCCCGACGGCAACGGCCTGCGGCGGCATCGAGCAGCCCGTCAACGCAAAGGCCGCGCCGGCAGCCAGCAGCGAACGGCGCCGCAACGCGGCCCGCGGTGAACGCGGTGAACCCGGCAAGGGGTCGGACGAGGGCGTGGTCGGCACAGCAGGCATGGCGAGCTCCATCGGGTGGTTGATGGAGGCTTGCACGTGCGCCGCAGCGCAACGGGGTGAAGCGTTCGCCTACGTCGATGTAAGAGTTCCCTGACCTGTGAAGCACGACACGCAAGTAACTCGCACCGTGCGCCCGGCCCATCTTTTCAGGGGTGCACGGCGAAGCCTCTCGCTGTCAGACTGCCGTGCGGATTGCAATTGTTTACATATCGAGAGTCACATGATGCTCCGGCTCATCGCAGCCAACCCTCTACAGGTCCACGAGGGACCTTCGGCAGAGATGCGCCGTTTCTCCGCCGGGATCCGGGTCGTCACCGCCCTGCTCGCCACCGTGCTGCTCTCGACCTCGGGCGATGCCACGGCGTTCTCGATCTCGGTACTGCTGGTGTACGGCGCATGGTCGGGCCTGCTGCTGTGGCTGGAAGCCAGCGAGCGTTCCACGATCACCGGCGCGTGGCCGTACTGGATCGACATCGCCTGGTCGTGCACCGTGCTCAAGCTGTTCGGCGCGGGCACGATGATGATGATCCTCACGCTCGTGCACCCGGTCGTGCTTACCAGCATCGGCTACGGCGTGCCGCACGGCGTGCTGCTGGCCCTCGTCGCAGCGGCCGGCCTGATCTTCGACAACACGGGCGGGTTGATCCAGGACATGAAGCTGGGCTGGCGCCAGGCGCTTCCGGCCCTGCTGGTGCTGACGCTGGTACCCGCCGCCGCGGTGCTGGCCCGGCCGATGAGCGTGCTGCGGCGCCGCCTGGCGCTGGTCGACGAGCTCGAAGCCAGGCTCGACCCGCGGCGCGGCCTCGAACCGATCTGCGCCGAGCTGGTGGAACGCCTGCGCGCCGGCACGCAGGCCGACGTCATCGCGCTGGTGCTGCCGAGCAAGGTCGGCGCACCCGCGATGATCGCGGGCCTTGAAGACCCGGGCTTTCGGGCGAAGCCGGATGTGCACGCGAACCTCGAATCGCTGCTGTCGCAGGCACCGCCGTGCCCGGTGAGCCACGTGATACGCCGCTGGTGGGACCTGCGGCCGCGCACCCGGCTGCACGCCAACGTGTCGTTCTCGCGCACGATGACCGCGCCGCTCAATGCGGTGGCCAGCATGCTCGACGTGCGCAGCGTGCACGTGGTGCCGCTGTCGCGCTACACGCGCCAGCACGGTCACTTCGTGATCGGCTATCGCCGCCCGCAAAGCTCGACGCAGGATCTGTCGGCGTTGTGCGGCGCCGCGCCCGACCTGCTGCGCATCGTCGAACAGGCGACGCTCGTCGACCAGCTGCAGGACGAGAGCGCCTGCCACGAGCGCGCGCGCATCGGCCGCGACCTGCACGACAGCGCGATCCAGCCCTATCTCGGCTTGAAGTACGCGGTCGAATGCGTGGCGCTGCGCATTCCGCCCGACAACCCGGCGCGCGCCGAAGTCGATGCGCTGGCCGAGCTGGTCAACAGCGAGGTGGCGGCGCTGCGCGAGCTGATCTCGGGCCTGCGCACCGGCAGCGACCGCGGCGACAACGCGCTGGTGCCAGCGGTGCGGCGCCAGGCGCGCCGGTTCTCGCTGCTGTTCGGCATCGAGGTCGAGGTCGACTGTCCCGATGCGCTGCCGACCACACGTGCGCTGGCCGGCGCGCTCTTCCACATGGTCAACGAGGCGCTCAACAACATCCGCAAGCACACCGCGGCGCGCCACGTCTGGCTGAACCTCGCGAGCGAGGCCGCGGCCATCACGCTGAAGGTGCGTGACGACGCCGGCAGCACACGCGGCGCGCCCGGTGTCGATTTCCACCCGCGATCGCTGGTCGAGCGCAGCGCCGAACTCGGCGGAACGATCAACATTTCCCGACCCGACGGCCTGAACACCGAGCTCGTCATCCGTATCCCTCAATAGCCGAAGCGAGGCTCCCCGCCATGAACATGACCCACGCTGCCATCGCCGACCCCCATGCGTCGGGACGCCATCGGATTCGTGTGTTCGTCGCCGAAGATCACCAGATCACGCTGTGGGGGCTGAGCCAGTTGATCGATGCGGCGCCGCTGCGCATGCAGGTCGTCGGCACCGCCAGCACGCTGTGCGAGTTGATGAACCACGACGCGGCCGCCGAGGCCGACGTGATCCTGCTCGACCTCGACCTCGGCGGCGAAGACACGAGCGCAGCGCTCGCCTGCCTGCGCCAGCGCTGCCCCGGCCACGTGCTGGTGCTGACGGCCGCCGACGATCGCGAGAAGCATCGCGCCGCGATGCTGAAAGGCGCGCGCGGCGTGCTCCACAAGTCGGCCCCGGCGCAGACCATCCTGCATGCGATCGAGAAAGTCAGCGCAGGCGAGGTCTGGCTGGACGGTGCGCTGCTCGGTGACGTGCTGGGCCGGCTTACCGACACGTCGCCGCGCGCCGCGCCCCGCGAAGTCGACCCGGACGCGCAGCGCATCGCCAGCCTGACCCCGCGCGAGCGCGAGATCGTCGTGACGATGCTGCGCAGCGCCGGTGCCAAGCAGATCTCGGTGGCCGACGAGCTGCACATGAGCGAGCACACCTTGCGCAACCACCTCACGACGATCTACAGCAAGCTCGGCGTGCATGGTCGTCTCGAGCTGCACGTGTATGCGACGGCGCACGGGCTGGGCGCAGCGCGCGGCCGTCTCGACGCGTGAGCGGGCGATCGAGTGACTGAGCCGATGCGCGGCCCCCGTTTCTCGGGGGGATCAAGCTCCTAGGAACGTTTGACGATTGCTCCCATGCGGCCAGCGCCGTCAGGACGGAACATCGGACGGTGGGCCCATGGGCCATCACTGCCGATCATCGAAGTCAATCGACCCAGGAAAGCATGCAGAGCGCGCGAGTTGCATCGTTCCCCATCCAGGCTCCGGGCCTCAGGGCCGCGTTTCACCTGGGCGATGCGTGGACGCTCACGTGGATCGTGATCGGCATCGACGCCATCTGGCTGATCGCGGGCGGATGGTCGATGGCGTGGCGCGATGTGGCCGTGGTGGCCTCGGCGGTCGCGGCCTTCATGGCGCCGCTGGCGATCGGCCGTTATCGGCGCGATCTTCGCATCCGCAGCACCATGCGCGCCGCGGCGCTGCTGATCGCATTTCAGGCCGCGGCGGCGACCTTGAGCTACCTGGTCGTCAGCACGAACGCCGCCCTGATCGATGCGCAACTGGCGGCCGCTGATCGTGCATTGGGTTTCGATTGGCTGGCACTGAACGTCTGGCTGATCGGCCATCAGCACGTGCAAGCGACGCTTCGACTGGCCTACTGCAGCGGCCTGCTGCAATTGGTGTTCGTCGTGCTGTTCCTGGGTTTCAGCGCGCGGCGGGCGCGACTCGAGGAGTTCATGCGCCTGTTCATCATGGCGACGCTGCTCGTCGTTCTGGTGTCTGGCCTGTTTCCCGCGGCTGGAGCGTGGAAGCACTACGCGATCGAAGGACAGTTCGACCTGTCGTCCTTGTCCCATTTCGAATTGCTGCGCGATGGTCGAATGCGCGAGATCCCGCTCAGCCGCATGCAGGGCTTGATCTCGGTCCCGTCGCTGCATGCGGCGATGGCGGTGCTGTTGGCCTACGCCATGCGTCGAACCGTCCTGTTTCCGCTGTTCGCCGCGCTCAATCTCGCGATGCTCGCGTCCACCCCGGTCGACGGAGGTCACTACCTCGTCGATCTTCTGGCCGGCGTGGCATCGGCCGTCAGCCTGATCGCGCTCGATCGTCGCCGCAGGGCGCGGCCGGTCCAGCCAGGGACCGCGATGCCGACGTGCAACCGCGAGGGAGCGCCCTCATGACTGCTTCTGCAACCGCGCTGATCGACACGCAGGCGCGACGTGGGACCGTGTCGAGCCGCCAGGTCGAGGTGCTACGAACGCTCTTCTTCTTCTCCGGATTCCCGGCGTTGATCTACCAGCTGGTCTGGCAGCGGGCGCTGTTCCGCATATTCGGCGTCAACATCGAATCGGTCACGATCGTCGTGACGGCGTTCATGCTGGGGTTGGGTCTTGGTGGTCTGGCTGGGGGCTGGCTGTCAAAGCGGCGCGGCGTGCCGTTGCTTCTACTGCTCGCGACCATCGAGACCCTGACCGGCGCCTTCGGTCTGTTCTCGCTGGCGATCTTCGAGCGCGTCGGCGATCTGATCCTCGGCGCCTCCTTGCCCCTGACGGCACTGGTGACCCTTGCACTGGTGCTCATGCCAACGCTCCTGATGGGCGCCACGCTCCCGTTGCTGGTGGGCCACCTGGTGAAGCGTTCCGGCAATGTCGGCGGCGCAGTCGGCTTGCTCTACCACGCGAATACCCTGGGAGCGGGTGCCGCCTGCCTCGCCTGCGCGGTTGCCCTGTTTCCGCTGGTCGGCATGCAAGGCTCCGTTCTGGTGGCGGTGGCATTCAACGTGGCGGTCGCCCTCGGCGCGATTGGTGCGCACGTGATGGACCGGCGCGGCGCACACCGCGACAAGGCGCAGCCCACTCCTCACCGGCCAAGTGTCGCGCCACGCGCCAGCTTGCCCTTGGGCGTCGTGCTGGCAATGGCGTGCGCGAGCGGCCTGGTTTCACTGTCGTACGAGATCTTTTTCTTTCGCGCGATGTCATACGCCTCGGGCAGCAGCCCGTTCGCGTTTGCGACGACCCTCGGTGCCTTCCTGATTGGCCTGGCGTGCGGTTCTCGGATCGGCGGCGAGGCCTGTGCCGGATCGGGCCGCGATGCGCTGATTCGTCGCATGCTGCGCAGCCTGTTCATCGCCAGCCTGACCGGTTTCGCCTTCTTGCCGCTGCTCAGTCACCTCGCATGGCTGGCTGGCGCGGTCCTCGGAGTCGGCTTGGCGCTGGTCTTCGTGCTGGCGCTGCATTGGGGCCTGCTGCTGCCTTGCCTCGCTCACCTCGGTGTTGCGGCCGATGCCCGAGCCGGAATGCGGACCGGGCTGCTGTACCTCGCGAACATTCTGGGTGCCGCTTCGGGCTCGGTGCTGACCGGCTTCGTGTTGATGGATCGCTTGAGCCTGGTCGAAATCGCTCAGTTGCTCGTCGCTGCCGGAACCGGATACGCGCTGGTTCTCACCTTGACTATCGATGGACTGCGCAAGGTCAAGCTCAAGCGCGCGGGTGCGACGGCAGCGCTCGGAGCCATCGCGGCGCTGACTCTTCCTGCGGCCAGCGGCAAGGTACTGGAAGCTTTGCTGTGGAAGGGCGCTCCCGAGGCGCGAACGGCCTTTGCGCAGGTTGTGGAGAATCGCAGCGGCATCATCACGGTCGATCGCTCCGGCACGGTCTTCGGCAATGGCGCCTATGACGGGCACTTCAACGTCGACCTGGTCCATGATGTCAACGGCATCATGCGTCCGTACGCGCTCAGCCTGTTTCATCCGGCTCCGCGAAACGTGCTGATGGTCGGCTTCGCCTCAGGCTCGTGGGCCCAGGTGCTCGCCAACAACCCCGAGGTGGCTTCGCTCACCGTGGTTGAGATCAATCCCGGGTACGCGAGTCTCGTGGCCGGTAACCCGAGCGTTGCATCGGTTCTGACTCATCCCAAGGTCAAGCTGGTGACCGACGACGGCCGTCGCTGGCTGCGCCTGCATGCGGATCGTCGCTTCGACGCGATTGTCATGAACTCCACATTCCACTTCCGCGCGAATGCGACCAACCTGTTGTCGGTGGACTTTCTCGAAATCCTCAAGGCTCACCTGAATCCGGGCGGCATCGTCTTCTACAACACGACCGATTCGAGCCGGGTGCAACGCACCGGCTGCTCCGCCTTTCCGTACGGCGCCCGCTTCATGAACCACATGCTGCTGTCGTCGACACCGATCGATTGGAACTTCGCGCGCTGGCGGCGAACCCTCGAGACCTATCGCATCGATGGTCGACCGATCGTCGATGTCTCAATCGCCGAACACGTCTATGGGTTGGAGCGGCTGGCGGCTCTCGAAAGCCAGGTTCACGCGAGCCGCGCACCGGCCGATGCCGATGTGATCGAGCCGTGCCCAAGCATCCTCGCGCGAACCGCGGGCCAGACCCTTGTGACGGATGACAACATGGGCACCGAGTGGCGCCATTACTGGGACCAGCAATGAGCACACGACCGATCGGTTCGATGCCTGCTTCCGATGCTCCGTCGCTCGCCGAGGGCCGGTTGACGGAGTGGCTGCTGCGGGGCTTCGCGCTGCTCGTGATGACGCTGGTCGTCGCGCGCTGGGGCTATGCGTGGACGCTGGAGCCGTCGCGCTGGACCATACCGCTCCTGCTCGTGACCGAGTGCTACACGCTGCTGCTGGTACTGCTCGCCCGCCGCGCGACGCAGCGTGACCTGTCGCTCCCTGCGATGGCCGCGACCGTCTATGCGACGTGCTTCGCGGTGATGCTCGAACCGCAAGGCACGACTCGGCTCGCACCCGAGTGGGCGGCCGCTGCCCTGCAACTGGCCGGCATGGCATGGCAGTTCACGTCGAAGATCGTGCTCGGCCGCTCGTTCGGACTTCTGCCTGCACAGCGCGGCCTCGTCATTCACGGCCCGTACCGGCTCGTGCGCCACCCGATCTACTTCGGGTATCTGATCGGCCACGTTGGGTTCCTGCTCGCCAACTTCTCGTGGCGCAACGCGGCGGTGCTCGGGGTGCTGTATGTCGCCCAGGTGATCCGCATCCGGCGCGAAGAGGCCGTGCTCGCGGCAAACGACGTCGACTACCGCTCCTATCAGCGGCGCGTGCGCTGGCGCTTGCTGCCGTTCGTCTACTGACATCGCGTGCCCGGGGCGGGAGTCCGGCTGCCCTCCCGGGAGCAACCTCCCCCCACCGGGCATCACTCCTTCCCATGCGCAGCGGACGTTGCCTGCCTAGGATTCTTCACATGGACCCGCTGGCCCCTTCCGTCGCCGCCACCACGCTGCAGTCAATACCGCTCGGTGTGCTCGTCGTCGACGATCAGGCTGTCGTGCGAGAAGGCGTCGCGCGGTTGATCGCTTGCGCCCCGATCGCAGTGCGCTGGATCAGTACAGCTGCCACGGGCGCCGAAGCGATCCGTGCGGCCGTGCAGCTGCAACCGGACGTCGTCGTGCTCGACGCCGACCTCGCCGGAGAAGACGGTCTCGCGCTGATCCCACAGCTCGCGCAGCGTGCGGCGGTGCTGGTGCTGACCAGCCACGGCGACTCGGCGACTCGCGCGCGTGCGCGACGGCTCGGCGCATGCGCGTTCGTCGAGAAGCATCGGCCGGCCGCCGAGTTGCTCAGCTCGCTCGTCGACGTCGGTGGCCTTCGGATGCGGGGGGAGAAAACTCCCGGGGCACAGGGAGCAACTTCCTCCATCGACATGACCGCAACCTCCGCTGCGCCGGCGTCGCCGGCTCCCTAGAGTGAGAACCATGCAGACCACCACGCAACTGCTCGTCGATCAGATCGCGGCGGTCATCGCGAAGGGTCTCGGTCCGGCCCGTTCGGATCGTCAGGCAGGGCCGCAAGGCGGCAGGTAAGCAACTACTCAACTAACGCAAGGAAGAGCCATCATGCATCTCGTTCGTTTCGCCGAAAGATTCATTCGTGACGACGAAGGCGTCACCGCGATCGAATACGGTCTCATCGCGGCACTCATCGCCGTCGTCATCATCGCCGCGGTCACGATCGTTGGCACGCAACTCAGTCGCGTCTTCGACTTCATCGGCACCACCCTGACCAACGTGGTGACTTGAGCCAAACCGGGCGGAACTCCGAGTCAAGGCCATGAGGACTCTCGCCACGGGGTTCGTCAAAGGGCTCGCCGAAGAGACCGGCGTCACGGCCATCGAATACGGCCTCCTGGCCGCACTGATCGCCGTGGCCATCATCGCCGCGGTCAGCGCCACGGGAACTTCATTGGTGGCTCTCTACAACTACTGGTCGGGCGCGGTGAGCGCCGCGCTCTGAGAACAGGAAAGACGCGAATCGCCGGCCGGCGTCACCGCAACAGGCCAGCAGGGTACGGGTCCGGCCCCTTCGGATCGCACGCAAGGCGCTTCACCGCGTCGTTTCACTCTCAACCGCAGGAGCTAACCATGCACATTGCTCGCTTCATCAACCGATTCGCTCGTGACGAAGAAGGCGTCACCGCGATCGAATACGGCCTCATCGCCGCACTGATCGCCGTCGTCATCATCACCGCCGTGACGATCGTCGGCACGCAGCTGGCCCGAGTTTTCAACTTCATCGGCACCACGCTGACCGCGGTGGTGACCTGATTCAGGCATCGAACGCCAAGCGGAGGTTCCTCCTCCGCTTGGCCGCCGGCACCTCGGTTCAACACTCCATGGCCCTCTCGATCATGACCCACGCACTGCTCGCTGCGCTGCTCGCCGGTGCTGTCATCTCGGACCTGCGCTCACGCCGCATCCCGAACGCGCTGGTACTGGCCGGGATCGGTCTTGCGATCGTCGTTCACGCGATCGCCATCGCCAGCGGCTCCATGCCCGTCGCCGGCCGCGCCTGGTGGGCGCCGCTCGCCGGCCTGCTCGTCGGCTTCATCTCGCTGCTGCCGCTGTACCTCGCCCGCATCACCGGCGCCGGTGACGTCAAGCTGATGGCGATGTGCGGCGCGTTCATCGGCGCCGGCAACGTGCCCGCCGCGATCCTCTACACGTTCATGGCCGGTGGCGCGTTGGCGCTGCTGTTCATGTTCGGCCGCGGTGTCGCGGCGCAAACGCTGGCCAACGTCCGCTTCATGCTCACCGACTGGGTCGTGCGGGCCAGCAACGGGCAAGGCGCTCGCCTCGAACCTTTGCAGACCACCGCAGCACGGTTGCCCTACGCCCTCGCGATCGCACTCGGTACCGGCGCCTCGCTGCTGTGGCCGCTGTCGCGCTTCACCCACGGAGCAGCAGCATGAGCCTTGTGCAATTCCCGCAGTTGTCCGGCCGCAGTGCGCACGAAGCCCGTGCCGCGCTGCCGCGCGCGCCGCAGACGATCGCCGAGACCGGCCTGCCGGCCACCTTCCTGGTCGAGCTCGTCGCGAAGGCGATGTTCCAGCTCGGGTTGACGCGCCTCACCGAACTGAGCGCGCAGCTGTGCCTGGCCGGCACGGTGGTCGAGGCGGTGTGCCAGTTCATGCGCCGCGAAAGCCTGCTCGAGGTCATGCGCCGCGGGCAGCACGAGGCCGACGTGCAGTTCGATCTGACCCAGGCCGGCCGTGCGCGCGCCGCCGACTGGCTGATGCGCAGCTCGTACGTCGGCGCGGCGCCGGTGCCGCTCGACGTTTATGCCGAGCGGGTCGCCGAGCAGTCGCTCGCGAACCAGCCGATCACGCTGCCGCAGGTGCATGCCGCGTTCGCCGACCTGGTCGTGCCCGAACGCCTGATCGACCTGCTCGGCACCGCCGTCAACTCGGGCCGACCGATGCTGCTGCACGGCCCGGCCGGCTCGGGCAAGACCTATCTCGCGCAGCAGCTGCACCGGTTGATCGCCGGCGCGATCGCGATCCCGCATGCGATCAGCGTGCACGGCGAGGTGATCCGCGTGTTCGACGCGCAATGCCACCGTGCGCTGACCGCGGAGTCCGCATCGCGCTCGGCGCTCGACAACCGCGCGCGCGCCGATGCGCGCTGGGTGCTGTGCGAACGGCCGTGCGTGGTCTCGGGCGGCGAGCTCACGCTCGAGATGCTCGACCTGAGCTTCGACGGCCGCGCCGGCTACTACGAAGCGCCGCCGCACTTCAAGGCCAACAACGGTCTGTTCATCGTCGACGACCTCGGCCGCCAGGTGATCACGCCGCGCGAGCTGATGAACCGTTGGATCGTGCCGATGGAACGCCGCCACGACCACCTGATGCTGCGCAACGGCGCCAAGTTCACGATCCCGTTCGACATGGTGCTGGTGTTCTCGTCGAACCTGCGCCCGGCCCAGCTCGAGGACGCCGCATTCCTGCGCCGGCTCGGTCACAAGATCGCGATCGAGGCGGTGACGCCGGCCGAGTACGCGCTGATCTTCGAGCGCGCCTGTGCGGCCGAAGGCATCACGCATCGAGCGAGCGCCTTCGACGACCTGCTGCACGGCTATCACGCACGCGAACAGCGGTCGCTGCTCGCCTGCTACCCGCGCGACTTGCTGCATCTGATCGCAAGCCGCGCCCGTTTTCTGGGCGTGCCGGCCGAGCTCTCGCATGAGCTGATCGACTGGGCCTGGCACGCGTATTTCGGCAACGAGGCGGCAAACGACATGGCCGCCGGAACTGGGAGCACCCCATGAGATCCCGTGGCATCCTGATGTTGTTCATCGCCGCGATCGCCGGCCTGGCCGCGGTCCTGCTGGCTGCGCGCTGGATGCAGACCCAGGGCGGCGACCGCGGCCGCATCGCGGTGGCGAACGTCGACATCGAGCTCGGCGGGCGGATCTCGCCGGAGATGCTGCGCCTGGCCGACTGGCCCGACGGCAGCGTGCCGACCGGCGCGTTCAACGACGTCAGCAAGCTCGAGGGACGCGTCGTGCTGGTGAGCATCCAGCGCGGCGAGCCGCTGACCGAGGCGCGGCTCGCGCCGGTGGGCACCAAGGGCGGGTTGTCGGCCGTCGTGCCGCAGGGCAAGCGGGCGATGACGGTGCGCGTCAACGACGTGGTCGGCGTCGCCGGCTTCGCACTGCCCGGCACCTTCGTCGACGTGATGGTCAACACGCAGGACGAAGGCGGCCAGCGCAACGACCGCGACCACTCGATCTCGAAGATCGTGCTCGAGCGCATCCTCGTGCTGGCCGTCGCACAGGAAGCCGATCGCGACTCGACCAAGCCCAAGGTCGTCAACGCGGTGACGCTCGAAGTCACGCCGCAGGACGCCGAGATCCTCGACCTCGCGCGCAGCGTCGGCACGCTGTCGCTGGTGCTGCGCAATCAGACCGATCCGAAGTCGACCGTCGCGAGCAACACCGGCGCGACCAAGGCCGAGCTGCTGGGCCTCTCACGGCACGAACCGCAGCGTGCCGCGAAACCGGCGGAGCCGGCCCCGGCACCGGTGCGCCGCGCAGCAACCCGCGCTGCGGCGCCGGTCGTCGCGGTCGCGGCGCGCACCAATTGCGTCGAAGTCATCCGCGGCCTCAGCAAGGTGACCGAATGCTTCTGAATCATCGCAGTACCCAGCGCAGTCCCCATCGCAACACCCGTTGCAGCAATCGGAGATCGAACATGCCTTCGCCCTCACGCGCCCTGGCCATAGCCTCCCTGGCCGTGATCACCGGCGCGGCCGTTCCGGCCACCGCGGCGACCACGAGCAAAGCAAAGGCGGCACCGCCGGTGGCGGGTGCCGTGCTCTCGACGGCGGCGGGCCTGTGCTCGCGCGTCAACATCGCACCGATGGTGCAGATCCCGGTCGGCAAGTCGACCGTGCTGCGGCCGACCACGCCGGTCACGCGCATCCTGCTCGGCAACCCCGAGAACGCACGCGCCGCACGCCCGGCCGAGAACACCGACGGCAAGAAGGACGATGCCGCCAAGGCCGCCGCGACGGTGGATGCGCGCCCCGGCGTCGCCGACGTCGACGTGCTGCTGCTCGCGCCGACCGAGGTCTACCTGCTCGGCAAGACGATAGGCTCGACCAACGTCGTGATGCTGGACCGCTCCGGCACCTGCACCGCGTTCGATGTCGTCGTCGGCATGGACACGACGGCGCTGCAGTCGGTGATCGGCCAGCTGCTGCCGGCCGAGAAGGACATCAAGATCTCGTCGGCGTTCGATTCGATCGTGCTGTCGGGCAGCGTGTCGGACAGCGAATCGCTGGTGCGCGTGACCGACCTCGCCAACGCCTACGTGCGCGGCGGCGGCGGGGACAGCAGCAAGGGCAACCAGCGCATCGTCAACATGCTCGAGGTCGGCGCGCCGCAGCAGGTGATGCTCGAGGTCAAGGTGGCCGAGATCTCGAAGGCGCTGCTCGACCAGTTCGGCATCGACTTCTCGCGCGCCTACGTGCCCGGCGACGGCTCGATGCTGCGGTTCCTCTCGGGCATCTTCGGCGGCGCGGTCGGCGCGGTCGGCCAGATCAGCGGCACCGGCGCGAACGGCGTGCCGTTCAGCTCGGTCGACGCGGTGGTCGGGGGCACGGTTCCGATCTCCGGCGTGGCCGGCGGCAACGTGACCGTGACCTACGACAGCACCGGCCGGCCGACCTACACGACGACCTTCGGCACGGTCCCGGGCCGCGGCGTGACCAACGGCGCGCTGAACATGCAGAAGACCGACGGCCTGGTCAAGGTGCTCGCCGAGCCGACGGTGATGGCGATCAGCGGCCAGACCGGCAGCTTCCTGGCCGGCGGCAAGATCTTCATTCCGGTCACGCAGGACAACGGCACCGGCGGGCGCACCGTGACGCTCGAGGAGAAGGAGTTCGGCGTCTCGGTCAAGTTCACGCCGACCGTGCTCGGCGGCGGGCGCATCAACCTGCGCGTGCGCCCCGAGGTGTCGGAGCTCAACACGACAGGCATCCAGATCAGCAGCGGCGGCGTCAACGCGGTGCTGCCGTCGTTCACGTCGCGCAAGGCCGAGACCACGGTGCAGCTGATGGACGGGCAGAGCTTCGCGATCGGCGGGCTGATCAAGAACAACACGACGACCAACATCAAGGCCTTCCCGTTCCTCGGCGAGCTGCCGGTGGTGGGCGCGCTGTTTCGCAGCACGCAGTTCCAGACCGACCGCTCGGAGCTGGTGTTCGTGATCACGCCGCGCCTGGTCAAGCCGCTGCCCCCGGGCTACCGGCTGCCGACCGACGGCTACGTGCCGCCGACACGCAGCGAGCTGATCCTCGGCGGCAAGCTCGAAGGCACACGCGCCGACGAGCCGCTGAGCGCCGAACCCAAGCCGTCCGCGGGCGGCTTCGACAAGGAGAAGAAGTGATGCAACGCCTGAACTCTCTCGGTGCCGCGGCATGCCTGCTGGCACTTGGCGGCTGTGCCGCCACCGCGTCGCCGGAGTGGGACGCCACCTTCGGCGAGCGCTCGCGCATCCTGAAGGCGCAGCAGGTGATCGATCCGGCCGCGCCGACGCGCAACGCGCAGGCCAGCGGCAACGCGGACGGCCGCACGGTGCGCGACGCGATGGACCGGCACGGCGAGACCTACAAGAACCCGCCGCCGAGCAACGTGATCAGCATCGGCGTCGGCTCGGGCCGCTGATCCCGGACCGATTCAGGAGCATGGCGATGAAGCGTTCGACCCAGCGTCGTCGTGGCAGCCCACGTGCCGGCCGCACGCGCCAGCGCGGCGTGGTGGCGATCATCGTCGGGCTGATGCTGGTCGTGCTGGTCGGCTTCATCGGCCTGGCGATCGACGGCGGCCACCTGTACCTGACCAAGACCGAGCTCCAGAACAGCGCCGATGCGTGCGCGCTCGCGGCCAGCTACGAACTGACAGGGTCGCCGTCGATTCCCGTTGCGGCATTCCCGCGCGGCGAAGCGGCCGGCCGCACGATCGCGAAGCAGAACCGGGTCGACTTCCAGGGCTCGGCGATCTCCGACGCCGACATCACGGTCACCTTCGGCACCTCGCTGGCCGCCGGCGCCACGTGGGTCGGCGCCGGCGCGGCATCCGCGACGTCGAAGTACGTGCGCTGCACGATCAACCGCAGCGGGATCACGCCGTACTTCATGCAGGTGCTCGGCTTCGGCGTCCAGTCGGTCAGCGCGCTGGCGACCGCGACGCTCTCGCCGGCGCAGGCGAACTGCGCGGTGCCGATGGGCCTGTGCGTGATCGGCGGGGGCGGCGCACCGGACTACGGGTACACCGCCGGCAACTGGTACGGGCTGGACCTCGACGAAACCGGCAGCGGCGGCTCCACCGCGAACTACACC
>Ga0070706_100000813_pt1 | contig 34620 bp, 34 predicted proteins | sample KBSK5501metaG_FD_65476 | JGI IMG/M metagenome (GOLD analysis project Ga0070706, IMG submission 65476) | Corn, switchgrass and miscanthus rhizosphere microbial communities from Kellogg Biological Station, Michigan, USA - KBS K5-50-1 metaG | ecosystem: Host-associated > Plants > Roots >... | reverse complement strand
GACCACGTCGCTGTCGTCATCCACAACTACCGGTGGCGACTAGGCCTCGCCGCCGGCGAACCGCAGTTCGACGTGCTCGAGCAGCAGCTCGCGGCCTTCCCGGCGATCTCCGTGCCGACGATTACGCTCGAGGGCGACGCGAACGGTGCGCCGCACCCCGAGCCTGCCGCCTACGGCGCGCGGTTCACGGACAAGTACCTGCACCGGACGCTCACCGGCGGCATCGGCCACAACCTGCCGCAAGAGGCGCCGCTCGACTTCGTCCACGCGATCCAAGAGGCCGACAGCTTCGCCTGAAACGCGAAGAGACTGGCAGGCGCGTGATCGGCGCGCCCGGCGCGGGCGCTGGCGATCGGCCTGGTGCTGCTGCAGCCCGACGGCCACCGCCGCCGTCCTCCGGGAACTTTCGGCTGATCGCCACGCATCTGCGCGGCAGGGCCTCGCCAATCGCGTGCGACAGCAACGTTTCCCTGTTCGGGCGGCGGGCGAGCCGGCCTGTAGGCCGGGTTCTGTGCACCCGCTCGCGCGGGCCGGCGGCCATCCATCTGGGACTGCCGTTGCCGGCAGCCTCGTGCGGTCTACCCGCGAGCATCGGGCGGGCCGCCCTCGAACGCTCGCGCAGCCGGCCGAAGCCAGCCTTTTGACCTTGCTCCAGGTGGGGTTTACCAAGCCGCCCGGATCACTCCGGGCGCTGGTGGTCTCTTACACCACCGTTTCACCCTTACCCGTGACCAAGCCGAAGACCTGGCCACGGGCGGTCTGCTTTCTGTGGCACTGTCCCGCGGGTCACCCCGGGTCGGCGTTACCGACCACCCTGCCCTGCGGAGCCCGGACCTTCCTCACCGGGTCATGGAATCCATGATCCGGCGCGGCCGCCCGGCCGGCTCACCCGCCGCGCTCCTCAGCATAGGTGCTCGCCACCCACTCGCGCGGGCGAAGGTGCGCGGTGTCGTTGAAGGTCCGCACCACTCCGAGACCCTCGTCGTCCCAGTCGATCTCGCACATGCTCCCCACATCGAGGTGCATCCGGCGCACCGCGGGCGGCGGGGCGAGCAGCGCATGCCGCAGCACGATCTTCATCGGGGTGACGTGGCTGACCACGACCACCGTGGACCCCCGCTGCGCGTCGAGCACCCGGCCCAGGGCGGGCAGCACCCGCCGGGAGGCGGCACTGAGGCTCTCGCCACCCGGCGGTGCCGCCGCTGAGGCCTTGAGCCAGGCGGCCATCTCATCCGGCCAGCGCTCCGCCGCCTCGGCGTAGCTCAGGCCCTCCCACTCACCGAAATCCAGCTCCATCCACGCGTCATCCACCCGCACCGGCGCGCCGGTCGCGGCGGCGACCGCGTCGGCGGTAAGCCGCGCCCGCTGCAACGGAGAGGTCACGATCGCGTCGATGCCGCCGCCCGCCGCCAGGCGCCGCGCCGCCGCCTCGGCCTGGCGCAACCCGGTGTCGGTGAGCGGGATGTCGCCGCGGCCCGCAAACCTCCGCTCCGGCGACAGCGGGGTCTCCCCGTGCCGCAGCAGCACCATGCTGGTTGGCTTGCCACGCGCCGCAGTCCAGCCCGGGCCCGGCTGCGGCGCACCCGCCGGGCCCGGGATCCCAGGGGAAGAACCATTACCTTCCGAACGTATTCTCCCCCGCCGCTCCCGATCCCCGGCGAGACGCCGTTGCGCCTCATCCATGGCCTTGTTGGCCAGCCGGTCGGCGTGCGTATTCCGGGCCCGCGGCACCCAGTGGTAGGAGACGCGGCCCAGCCGGCGAGCCGCGTCCCGGGCGGCGGCGGCCAGCGGCTGCAGATCCGGATGCTTGATCTGCCAGCGCCCCGACATCTGCTCGACCACCAGCTTGGAATCCATCCGAACCTCAACCTCGGCGCCCGGAGCCAGGTCCGCTGCCGCCCGCAGGCCCGCGACCAGCCCGGAGTACTCGGCCACATTGTTGGTGGCCCGGCCCACGCTCTCGGCGATCTCGGTCAGCAGCTCGCCGGTCTGCGCGTCGCGCACCAGCGCGCCGTATCCGGCCGGTCCCGGGTTGCCCCGCGAGCCGCCGTCGGCCTCAACAACGAGCTTGCGGGTCACAGGCCGGACTCGGGCGTCCGGACCAGGATCCGGCGGCATTCCTCGCAGCGGAGCACCTCGTCGGGTGCGGCCGCCCGGATGTGGTTCAGGTCCACCGTGTTAAGCGACAGATGGCAGCCCTGGCAGCGTCCCCCGCGCAGGGCAGCCGCGCCCACCCCGTGCTGGGCGCGGAGCTTCTCATACAGCGCCATCAGATCGGCCGGTTCCTCGGCCGCGACCGCCGCCCGGCGATCCTGGGCCTTCCCCGCTTCCTCCGCGATCTCGCCGAGGGCCGCATCCCGGCGGGCCACGACTTCGGCGCTCTCGACCGCGATCTGGTCACGCTCGGCCATGACGGAGCGGCGCCTGCTCTGCGCCGCCTCACCGCGCTCCATCACGTCTAGCACGATCTCCTCAAGATCGGACTGGCGGCGCGCCAGCGACGCGATCTCTGACTGCAGGTTCTCCAGTTCGCGGGGCGAGGACACCTGCCCGGCGTCGAGCCGCGCGCGGTCCCGCTCGACCCGGGCCCGGACCTGCTCGACATCACCCTCGGCCTTGACCTGCTCCCGTCCAAGGTCTCGCTCCTGCGCCTCCAGGGACGAGATCTCGTCCCGCAGCGCGGCGTCCCTCGCCTCCAGCCGGTCAGCCTCCTCGGTTTCCGGGAGGGTGCGCCGACGGTGGTCCAGACGGCCCAGTTCGGCGTCCAGGTCGGCCAGCTCGAGCAGCCGCAGCTGCGCTTCGGGAGATGCTTTCACGGGTCCCCACGTTAGCCTGCCACCGCCGCAACCGGAAACAATCGGATCGCCGGGCACGGGATCACCGAAACACCATCCGGCCGGAGCCCGCGGGCGGTAAGCCTGGGTGGCATGGAGCTCCCGCGGGCGAGCAGGCCCTTCATGCCCGGCTATGGCATCGCGTCCGCCGACGAGGGGAGCGGGCTGCTTCCCTGGTCATGGGCCGCGCAGCGGCTGACGAGCGCGCAGAACTACTGGGTGTCGACGATCCGCCCCGACAACGGCAGCCCACACGCCGTGCCGGTCTGGGGCATGTGGGACGACAGTGAACTCTGGTTCACCAGCGGCGTCCAGTCACGCAAGGTGCGGAACCTGATAGCCGATCCACGGTGCGTGGTCACCACCGAGGACGCCGTCAACCCGGTCATCTTGGAGGGCACCGCGCGGGTCGTCACCGACCCGGCCAGCCTGCGGCGGGTCATCGATCTCATGAACGAGAAATATTCGACGGACATCGAATTCGGGTTCCTCGACCCCGCGGTGAACGCCACATTCTCCGTCCGACCGGAGCGTGTCTTCGGCATGGTGCACGGCGATTTCACCGGCTCGCCGACACGCTGGACGTTCGCCGGCTGACTTCAAGAGGGCTAGAAAGGCAGCGGCAGCAGCAGGATCGGCCGGGATGTCGGGTGCTTGGCGCCGCCCGCTGGTTCCACGGTCAGGCCGACCTGGTCCCCTGCCGCGAGGCCGTTCACGACGACCGGGGCGGTCATCCCCTGGTGCGCTGTCGGCAGCATTCCCTCCGGTTGCGCTCCCCTCGCGCCCATCAGCCACAGCTCGTACCGCCGCGACGAGGGCAGGGCTGGGAGCCTGGCGGCGGTGAAGACCAGCGCGTGGTCGCGATGGGACATCACGACGGTGGCCTTGCCGCCGGTGATTGCCTGGGCGGTCATGATGGTCGCGTCCGGCGCGTTCAGTACCGCGGCGATCGCGCGGGTGTGCGCCTGCTCCTGGCTGAGATCGTGCTGCCTGTCGATCGCGATGCCGCCGAACGCCAGGGCGACGGCGAACAGGCCGCAGGCGATCGCCATGCCCCAGCGGCGGCCCGGCCAGGCCGAGGTTACCCGGGTCAGCGGCGGGAGCTGCCGGGTCCGCGCGGCGGCGGCGAGCACCCGTTCCCGCAGCAGGTCCGGAGGCCGGGTAACCGCCGGGGCCGCCAGCCGGGCCGTGGCCTCCTGCAGCCCCCGGGCCTCCTGGCGGCAGGACTCGCACACGCCGAGATGCCGGTCGAACCGGGCCCGTTCGGTCCCGGTCAAGGCGTCGAGCGCGTGCGCGCCGAGCAGGGTATGCGGATCGGTCCGGCGGATCTTCACCAGTCCACCCCCAGGCAGTCGCGCAGCCGGATCAGCCCGTCGCGCATCCGCGTCTTTACCGTGCCCACCGCGACTTCGAGCAGGCCGGCGACCTCACGGTAGGTATAGCCACCGAAGTAGGCCAGGGTGATCGACTCCCGCTGGAGGTCGGTGAGGGCACCCAGGCACTTGCGCACCCGTTCCGCGTCCAGGCGGGCCTCGACGGTCTCGGCCACGACGTCGTAGGAAATATCCGGTGAGGAAGCGCGAAGCTCTCGTTCTGCTGATGCTTGCCGTGATCTGACCCGGTCGACCGCGCGCCTGTGAGCGAGAGTCATCACCCACGCCGTCCCGCTCCCCCGGCTGGAATCGAAACGGGACGCGGTGCGCCAGACCTCGAGCAAGACCTCCTGAGCGACCTCCTCGGCCTGCGCCGGGTCCCGCAGCACGCTGCGGACCAGGCCGAACACCTGGCCGACGACGCCGTTGTAGACCGCCTCGAAGGCGGCCAGATCGCCCCGGGCCACCCGGGCCAGCAGCGCGCCGAGATCACCACCGGGCCCGGGCTGCTGGCCCTGGGCGGCCGGCTGGTCCGCTCTCCGGCCATCGGGCCGGTCATCTGGCGATGACCAGGACTCGCTGTCCCTCATTCGCACGTCCCTTATTCGTTGCCGACGCTGACCCGGCTTGGCGGCCGGCACGGCAATCCCGATCGCGATGGGCTACGAATAGATCCTGTGAGCGCTCCCTCTGACGCACGACGCACCGGCCGCGGCCTGGTGGCCGGGCTGATCACCGGCTTCGTGGCGGTCAGCGCGGGCCAGTTGGTGGCCGGAATCGCCAGGCCACAAGGCTCGCCTGTGGCCGCTGTCGGCAGCATGGCCATCGACTTTACCCCGCCTGCGGTGAAGAATTTCGCCATCTCGGCCTTCGGGTCGCATGACAAGTTCGTCCTGGTGAGCGGGGTCCTGGTGGTGCTGGCGGTGTTCGCCGCCATGATCGGGGCGCTGGCCATGCGCCGCCTTCGTTATGGCCTGGCCGGTCTGGCGGTCTTCGCGGTGATCGGCCTGGTCGCCGCCCTCACCCGGCCCAACGCGGAACTCGTGGACGCACTGCCGACCCTGTTCGGCGCGGCGGCCGGCGCCTTCGCCCTGTCGCAGTTGGTCCGCAGCGCGAATATCGCGACCGCGGCGGCCGGGGCCAGTGGGCGCGGCGGCCCGGCCAGGCCGCCCGGCCCGGCCGGCCAGGGCGGCGGGGGCGCTCCTGTGGGGGACGCGGACGGGAGCGGCTCCGAGGTCCCACGGCGCCCGCCTTTTGTGGCCGGGCCGCCGCGCCCGCTGGCCCCGCTGGCCGCACGGCGGAGCTTCCTGGTCACCAGTTCCGTGGCGGTGGTGGCCGGCGGGGTCAGCCTGGTCGGCGCGCGCGCCCTGACTGAACGCTCCACCGCCACCATTGCCAGGTCGGCGGTGCGCATCCCGGCCGCGGCCAGCCACGCGCCGGCCCTGCCATCCGGCACGGACCTGAAAATCAGCGGCCTGAGCCCGTTCATCACGCCGAACGACGCCTTCTACCGGGTGGACACCGCGCTCCTCATCCCGCAGGTGACGACCCAGAACTGGCAGCTGCGGATCCACGGCATGGTCGAGCGGGAGATCAACATCAGCTTCGCGGAACTGCTCCGGCGCCCGCTGATCGAGGACTATGTCACGCTCGCCTGCGTGTCCAACCCGGTCGCCGGGCCCTACGTCGGCAATGCCCGCTGGCTCGGGGTCAGCCTGGCCAGCCTGCTGCGCAGCGCCGGGATACGGGCCGGAGCCGACCAGTTGCTGTGCACCTCCACCGACGGCTTCACCTCGGGCACGCCGGTCGAGGTCATCATGGATGGGCGGGACGCGCTGCTCGCGGTGGCCATGAACGGCGTCGCACTCCCCTTCGCGCACGGGTTCCCGGTCCGCATGGTGACACCCGGCCTGTACGGGTACGTGTCGGCCACCAAGTGGCTGACCGACATCAAGGTGACAACGTTCGGCGCGGAGACCGCCTACTGGGCGCAGCGCGGCTGGTCGCAGCGGGCACCCATCAAGACCGAGTCACGGATCGACGTGCCGTCCGGCTCGGTGAAGGCGGGCCGGACACCGGTGGCCGGCGTCGCGTGGGCCCAGCACAAGGGGATCGACGCGGTGCACGTGCGAGTGAACCGCGGTCCCTGGCGGCAGGCCCGGCTGGCGGCGGTGCCTGGCATCGACACCTGGCGGCAGTGGGTGTGGGAGTGGGACGCCACGCCCGGCCAGCACATCATCGAAGCGCGGGCCACGGACGCCACGGGGTACACCCAGACCGCGGCTCAGGTGCCGCCCGAGCCTGACGGCGCGACGGGCTACCCGAGCGTGTCGGTGACGGTAACCTGACCGCCCCGTTTACAGCCCTCCCGCTCGCCTGCGGGGCGCTTAAGGCGCCGCCTTCCCTCGTCGCTCGTTCCTCGCTCCTCAGTCCAGGCAACGCCGCGCCCCTCCGGCTCGCTTACAGCAGCTGATCGCGGACCTGGCTGGACAGGTACGCACCGAGCCAGCGGCCGAGTTCGTCAAAGAACCGCTTGCGGTCCGGGCCGTCGGGGAGCGCCTGGCCCGGCCGCCCGCCCTCCAGCTTGAGCCACGTCACGTGCGCGCCGAGCCGCATCGTCGCCCTCCCCCCGGTCAGCACCCGCAGCACGAGCAGGCCACCCGAGCCACCGGGGGCATCCCAGCCGGCGGACGGGCACATCACCAGCACCGGGCAGCCGATGTCCAGGCCGCGCCGCAGCCGGCGCTGCGCACCGGCCAGCAGCGATACCGGGCGGCGGGCGGGCATGCTCAGCTCACCGCCCGCCACCGCCCGGGCCACCCACGAACCGGCCGGCCCGAACTCGGGACTGGTCAGGATCAGCGCATCCGCGGGCTGGCTGGCGCGCCTGGCGTGGCACCACAGGGCGGCGATCAGCGCGCCGGCCGCGTGCGCACAGAGCACCACGGTCTCGATCCCGTCGGCGTCCCGTACGTGCGCCGCGGCGGCGTCGAGGCAGGCGAAGTACTCACCCAGGACCTCTCCGCGGCTTTCCTGCCCAGGCCGGCCCGGCCCGGCCATGCGCAGGTCCGCCACGTAGAAGTGGAAGCCCCGGTCGGTGTACCAGCAGGCGAGATCGGCCGGGACGAAGGCGTCGCGCATGCAGTGAAGGTAGATCACGGCGCGCTTGGTGGGACGTGCGCTCTGGCGGCGCAGCACGGCCGCGTTCAGGCCCTGTGTTCCTTGCGGTTCGTCAGGCAAAAGCGGGAGGGTCACCTCCTCGTACCCCTCGGCTCTTCTTCCGCCAGCATCCGTGATGAGACCCATGGACTCCCCTGTCCGCCGCGCTCTGGACCCCGCTCCCCCGTCAGCCCCGCTCCGGACACAGAGCGTCATGAAGGAGTCTGGCACCGTTGTAGCGCCGCCAGGCCTCTAACACGCCAGCCGAAGCCATTCCATGTGCCGGTTTCCGTGAGCGGGAGGATCAGGCCGGCGCATGGGTACCCGGCCCGCCGGCACGAGGACGGACGGATGGTGACATCCCGTAGTGGACGGAGAATGCGCGGCCTCTGGCTGGGACCCCTGGCCAGGGCCTGTGGCACCCGGCGAGTCGCGGCCCGCCGGTGGATCGTAGCCTCAGGGCATGGACAGCGGCGAGTCGAGCTTGATTGAAACTGAGCAGAAGTACGACGTGGACACCGAATTCGCCTTCCCGGATCTCACCGGGGTCACTCCCGGCGTGGCGGCGGCCAGGCCGCAGACGGAGCGGCTGGCGGCCACCTACTTCGACACCGACGACCTGAGCCTGGCCGACGCCCACATCACCCTGCGCCGCCGGACCGGCGGCTCCGACGCCGGCTGGCATGTCAAGCTGCCCGTAAGCCAGGACACCAGGCGCGAGCTGCATTTCCCGCTGGGGCGCGCCACCGGCCGGGTGCCGGCCCGCATCGCCGCGCTGGTCGCCGAGTGGACCAGGGGTAAGCAACTGCGCCCGATAGCCCGCCTCGAGACGAGGCGGACCGTGCGACGCCTACTCAATGAAGCGGGCCAGGTTCTGGCCGAGGCGGCCGACGACCATGTGACAGGGTCGCGGCCAGGTAGCCCGGACACGGCGGCCTGGGACAAGTCCGCCACCTGGCGGGAGGTCGAGGTCGAGCTGGTGTCAGGGACCCGCGACCTCCTCGACGCGGTCGGGAAGCGGCTGCGCGCCGCCGGCGCACAGCCATCGGCGTCCGCGTCCAAGCTCAGCCGCCTGCTCAGCAGCTGACCCACCAGCGCCGGGAGCGGCCGCCAACACTCAGAGCGCGGTCAGAGGTTCCGCCTAGGCCTGGCACAAGGCCGGGGGCGAGACTCATCCTGTCGGACGTCATACAGAGGAGATGCCATGAACAGCCGCAACGACGACAAGCGACCGGCGGTGGCCGCCCGGCGGCGCGGCCAGGCCAGGCTCCGCGCGGCCACCGTCTCGGTCGGCGCCGCAGGACTTGTCACGGCGGGCGTGGTGGCCTTCACCCTGCCCGGCTCGACCGCCACATCGAGCAAGGCCGCCACGGGCACCAGCAACTCGACATCGTCGAACGCGACGTCCGGCAGCTCCGGTACGACCTCGAACAGCACATCGAGCTCGAACAGCGTCAAGGCATCCTCCACACCATCGGCTAGCTCGGGGTCGTCCCAGGCCACCTCGGGCGGCTCCTGATGTGTGCCACCGACACCGGAGGCACCACGGGCGACCGGGCGCCCGTGGTGCCTCCCGTGTCGGCGGACTGGAAGGCCCTCGGCACCATGGTCCAGCTGATCGTTATGGATCCGGTGCGGCTGGCGGACGGCCGGCATCTGCTTGAGGCAGATCTCGCCGCGGTGGACGCCGCGTGCAGCAGGTTCCGGTCCGACTCCGAGCTCGTCGCGCTTGACTCGGCGCCTGGCCCGGTCGAGGTGAGCCCGCTGCTGGCGCAGGCCCTCGCGGTCGCGCTACGCGCGGCCCGGCTAACTGACGGGGACGTCGACCCCACCGTGGGCGCGGCCATGGCCGCCATCGGGTACGACCGCGACTTCCCGCTGGTGCCAGCGAGCGGGCCAGCGGTGACGCTGACCGTCAGGTCGGTCCCCGGCTGGCGTCAGGTGCAATTCGACGAGCAGTCACGAATCCTCGTTCTGCCCCTGGGCGTGCGCCTGGACCTGGGTGCGACCGCCAAGGCCTGGGCCGCTGACCGGTCGGCCGCCCGGCTCGCGGCCGCGCTCGGCTGCGGTGTGCTGGTGAGCCTGGGCGGGGATATCGCGGTCGCCGGCGAGACACCACCGGGCGGCTGGCGGGTGAGGGTGCAGGACGTGACCGGGCGGCCCGAGGATCCGCCGGTCGGACCATCAGCCGTGGTGGCGATCCGCGACGGCGGGCTGGCCACGTCGAGCACCACGGCACGGCGCTGGCGGCGCGGCGGCGACGTGCTGCATCACATCCTGGACCCGCGCACCGGCCTGCCCACGCCAGCCTGCTGGCGCACGGTCTCGGTGGCCGCGGCGAGCTGCGCCGACGCGAACACGGCCAGCACCGCGGCGATCATCCGCGGCCGCGACGCCCCCGGCTGGCTCGCCAGCCTGGGCCTGCCGGCCCGCCTGGTCGACGAGGCCGGAAACGTGCGCACCGTAGGCGGCTGGCCCGCCGATCCCAGCTGAGCTGAGCCAGTCACCGCTGGGCGCGTCGGCGTAGGTCGGCGGTCTTGACCGGGTCGGCGGCTGGCTTGACGCCGTAGGTAGCCAGGCCCTGCTCAAGCAGGTCAAAGGCCCGCCGGCCCTGGGTTCTGACCTCCCGGGCGAGGCCGGCGTGGACGGTGGGCCCGTCCAGCAGGCGGCGGCGGACGAACTCGATCAGGCTTTGGTGGGCGCCGATCAGCGCGTGGGCCACCACCTGCGGGCGTAGGTCGTCGGGCCCGGCTGCGGTGTCCTCCGTGATGAGCACGGCCAGCGACGCGCTGTAGCCGGCGAGGATCTGCCGCTCCCGGGACAGCAGCGCCGGACTGGCCGCGATCATCTGGGAGACCGCGGTGAGGTAGCGGGCCGCGTTTTCGTCCTCGGCGGCGAGGAAACCGCGGGGTTGCAGAACGAACCGGGCGAACGCCGCCACGATCGGCTCCCCTGCTGGCCGGTCCCGCACGGCGGCCAGCAGTTCGGTTTCGAACGCCTCCATGCCCTGGAAGACGAGGTCTTCCTTGGTCGGGAAGTAATTGAACACGGTGGCCTCGGACACCTCGGCCGCCCGAGCCACCGCGGCGACCGGGACGGCGTCGAAACCACGCTCGACGAACATCCGCCGGGCTGTCTCCGCGATCAGCTGCCGGGTCTGCAGCTTCTTGCGCTCCCGCAGCCCCGGCTCCCTTTCCATAACTTGAGGTTACCATAAAATTCTTGACACACAAAAGATGGTGGAGCTATAAATTTCATGTGACACCACCCAGCTGGCCCAACCTGGTCCGGCCAGAGCTTCGGAGGGAGCCCCCCATGAGCGCGGCGAACACCCAGAGCGCCCAGCTGCCGGAGGCACAAGGAGGATGGGAGGCGCCCGCGGCGGGTCACGCGCCGGGGACGGCGACCACGGCAAGCGCTGTGCCGACCGCGAGTGTCTTGACCCGGGAGATCCTGGCCCCGGCCGTCGTGGTCGTGCTGGGGGCCATCATGACGATCCTCGACGCCACGATTGTCAACGTGGCGTTGCCGACCTTGGGCCGGGACCTGCACACCTCGATCTCGGCCATCCAGTGGGTGCCCACCGTCTACCTCCTGGCCTTCGCCTGCGTGATCCCGCTCACCGGGTGGACCGCCGGCCGGTTCGGGGCCAAGCCGGTGTGGCTGGCCTCGCTCGGGGTTTTCATGGCCGGCTCGCTGCTGGCTGGGCTGTCCCCCTCGATTGGGGTGCTGATCGGCTTCCGGGCCGTCCAGGGCCTCGGCGGCGGGATGATCATGCCGCTCGGCCAGCTTATCCTGGCCGAGGCGGCCGGACCGAAGCGGATGGGCCGGGTGATGAGCATCGTCGGGGTGCCGATGCTGCTCGCCCCGATCTTCGGCCCGCTGATCGGCGGGTCTCTCATCGATGCCGCCAGCTGGCGGTGGATCTTCTTCGTCAACCCGCCCGTCGGCCTGCTCGCCATCGCCCTGGCGGCCCGCCTGCTGCCCGCCGCCGGCACCCGCTCCGCCCGACGCCTGGACGTGCCCGGTGCGGTCCTGCTCTCGGGCGGGCTGGCGCTGTTCCTCTACGGCCTGGCGGAAAGCGGCCAGCACGCCCAGTGGACGGCACCGGCCGCGCTGGGCCCGATGACGGCCGGGGCCGTGCTGGTGGCGTTGTTCGTCCGGCACGCCGGGCGGGTACCGGATTCGCTCATCGACCTACGGCTGTTCCGCCACCGCGGCTTCGCCACCGGCGCTGCGGTCAACTTCGTGCTGGGCACCGCCCTGTTCGGGGTGGCGCTGCTGTTGCCGCTGTACTTCCAGATCCTTCGCGGCCGAAGCCCACTCGAGACCGGGCTGCTGCTCGCCCCCCAGGGCCTCGGCGCCGCCATCTCGATCAGCCTGGCCGGTTACCTGACCGACAAGGCCGGCGCCCGCCGGGTTGTCCCAGCCGGGGTCCTCCTCGCGCTGGCCGGCACCAGCTGGTACACCCAGATCGGCGCGCACACCCCCTACTGGGCGCTGCTGGCAGCGCTGTTCCTCGTCGGTGCCGGCCTCGGCGCCACCATTACCCCGGCCATGGCGGCCGCCTACCAAGGCCTGCCCCCCACCGCCATGGGCCAGGCCACCAGCGCCATCAGTGTCGTCCAGCGGGTCGCCGGGGCGCTCGGTTCAGCCCTGCTCGCCGTCGTGCTGCAGCAGGCGATGACCGCCCGGCTACCCGGCTTCCACGGCGGGATCGGCCAGGCCGGAGCGCTCGCCGCCGTCTCCCCCCGAGCCGCAGGCCTTCTCGCCCAGGCCTTCGCGGTCAGCTTCGCCGTCGCCCTGGCCATCAGCGTGCTCGCCCTGGTCCCCTCCGTCCTGCTGCCCCGCCGACCCGCCGACCCCCCTCGTGCCACGCGAGGAACACACGAGAAAGGACAGCTTCATGGCTGACAGCATTCAGGCATTCCTCGACGACTGGAGCGCCGCCGAGCACGCCGGAGACACCGAACGGCTCGAACCGCTGCTCACCGACGACTTCACCGCCGTCGGCCCGCTCGGGTTCATCCTCCCCAAGCAAGCCTGGCTGGCCCGCCACCGCCAAGGTGACCTCACCTACGACAGTTTCGGCCTGGCCGAAGTCCAGGCCCGCGTGCACGATGAGGCCGCGGTCGTCACCGCCCGCAACAACACCCGCGGCAGCTACCAGGGCCACCCGATCCCCGAAGCCACGCGCGCCACCCTCGTCCTGGTCCGCGACGCTGGCTACTGGCAACTCGCCGCCATCCACATGAGCTTCATCGCCGGAACCCACGGCGCACCACCCATCCCGGGCGCCCGGCCACAACCACCTGGAGGGACCGCATGAACGGCCACCTCATGGAGATCCTCACCCGGCCTGCCCGTTAGCCGAGGTCAGCTGGCCCCACTGACGTCCCCGAACTCACCAGCGGCCACAGGCTCAGCCGTGCTGGGACGGGTGGAGCTGGACATGTAGCGCCAGAACTCCGGCACTACCCAGCAGGTCGCCGCCGCGGTCACCACGCTGAGCAAGCCGCCCGACCAGGCGGCGAACTGCGGGCCGGCCAGGGCGGCCACCGCACCGGACTCCGCGTCGCCCAGCCGCGGCCCGCCCTGGATGCCCGCGAATATCAGGCTGTTGACCCGGCCCATCATGCCGTCGGGGGTGGCTTGCTGCACGATCACCATGCGGAACACCGACGAGATCACGTCCGCGGCGCCGGCCACCGCGAGCAGCACAAGTGCGGCTGGCAGCCAGGACACCAGGCCGAATCCGGTGATCGCCGCGCCCCACGCCATGACGCAGATCACCACCGCGCGGCCTACCCGCCGGACCCGGCCCACGTGGCCAGTGAGCAAGGACCCGACCAGAGCGCCGACCCCAGGCGCGGCGCTGAGATAGCCCACGGTCGCCGCGCCGCCCCCGTACAAGGTGACCGCCAGCGCCGGGAACAGGGCGCGGGGCATCCCGAATACCATCGCCCCCAAGTCGATCACGAACACCCCAGCGAGCGGGCGGCTGGTGCGCATATAGCGGATGCCGCCAGCCAGGGAAGCGAGGCTGACCGGCTGACCGCCTCCTTCCGGCGGCAGGGCCGGCAAGACGGCCACACTCACGAACGCCACGCCGAACGAGGCCACGTTGAGCCAGTAGACCAGGGCAAAGCCGGCCTGCGCGATCAGCAGCCCGGCGGCCGCCGGGCCAACCACCGAGGTGACCTGGAACGCCGCCGACTGCAGGGACAGGGCGGCGGGCAGGTCCGCGGGCGGCACGAGTTGGCGCAGCGAAGCGCGCCGGGCCGACCAGTCGATGCCCTGGAAGGCGGCGGACTCCGCGGTGCAGGCGAACACGAGCCACAACGTGGGGTGCACGAGGGTGGCGTTGACCGCCAGGCCGACACAGCCGACCGCGAGCAGCACCTGGGTGCACAGCATGACCCGGCGCCGGTCCCAGGCATCCACCAGCGGGCCGCCGAGCAGCGACCCGGCCAGCAGGGGGAGCAGCTGTCCCAGGCTGACCAGGCCCACCATGGCGGTCGAGCCGGTCAGCTGGTACGTCTGGTAGGCGACGGCGACGATCGTGAGCTGGCTGCCAACCTGGGACACTAGCTGCCCGCCCCACAGCCGCCGGAAATTCCGGTGCCTGCGCAGGGGCCCGACGTCCACGAACACCGCGCTTACGCCGCGCCGCCTGCCTGCAGGCTGCGCCGGTTGCGCGGGCATGCGGCCTCCACCGGGAAAGGACGCCGCGCGCCTGAGAACCAGCACCGGCGATGGCCCGCCGCGACGTTCGCTGAATCGTATGTATACCGGATACGTTCCGCTGTGCCCAGGGGCGGGGGGCGGATCTGAGCAGGCCAGAGCGTTCAGAGGCAATTGAGAGGCAGGTAAGAGGCGGCCCTGCGCCTGGCCGGTCATGCTCAGTCCAGAGCAAATGATCCAGGCGAAGGACGGGACATGAACGGGATCACCGGGAGCACCGCGCTGTGGTACGCGAGCCGCGCCACCGGCGTGGTGAGCCTGCTGCTGCTCACGGCGGTGGTGGTGCTCGGCGTGCTGGTCAACCGGCAAGGACGAGTCCCGGGGCTGCCCAGGTTCGTGGTGACCGGGCTGCACCGCAGCATCTCGCTGCTGGCAGTCGCGTTCCTCGCTGTGCACGTGGGCACGGCCATCGCGGACCCCTATGTGAGTATCCGGCTGGCCGCCGCCGTGGTCCCGTTCGTATCGGCTTATGAGCCGTTCTGGCTGGGCCTCGGGGCGGTGTCACTCGACCTGATCGCCGCGCTGATCGTGACCAGCCTGGTCAGGGCGCACATCAGCCGCAGGGTCTGGCGTGGCGTTCACTGGCTCGCGTACGCGGCATGGCCGGTGGCCCTCGCACACAGCATCGGCAGCAGTACGGACATGCAGCGGGGCCTGCTGCTCTGGGTGGCCGTCGGCTGCTGCATCGCCGTCGGCGCGGCCGTGGCCTGGCGGGTGACGCAGGCCGCCCGCGACGTGCCCCGCGCGGAGCGCGCGGCGGCGACATTCGCACAGGCTGCACCGCGGCAGCGCTTCCGCTCGCAGCGCAGCGGCCGCCAGCACCCGGCACAGCAATCCAGCCCGCTACCACCAGCTAGCCCGGCCGGACCATCCACTGACCGACTCGAGGAAGCCGATCTGCGATGACGTACGCCACCGCCACGCCGAACCTGGGCCGGACGACAGTCCGGCCGCCCATCCAGCCGCCGCCCGGCGGAGCCAGCGGGCTGCCGAGGCTGCTGCCAGAGCATGGGGCCGTGCCGGTCGACCTCCCGACGCATCTGGGGCACCATGGCCGGCCTCCTTATCGGGGCCAGGCCCGGCTGCTGATCCCCCTGCTTGAGGAGTCCGGCCTGACCGGGCGCGGCGGAGCGGCATTTCCGGTGTCCCGCAAGCTCACCGCGGTCGCCGCCGCGGGCACGCGGCCGATCGTGATCGGCAACGGCGCGGAAGGCGAGCCAGCGAGCGACAAGGACAAGTCCCTGCTGTGGATCTCGCCCCACCTTGTCCTGGACGGCCTGCAGCTGGCCGCGGAGGCAGTCGGCTCCAGCTCGGTAGGGCTGTACGTGCACCGGAGCCCCCGGCTGCAGGACCGGCTGCGGGCCGCTCTGGCCGAGCGGGCCGCGGCCGGGATCGACCAGGTGCCGGTGGAGCTCATCGACGCGCCGCCCCGGTTTCTGGCCGGCGAGGAGTCAGCGCTGGCCAGCCGGGCCAGCGGCGGAGCCGCGTTGCCCCGGTTCAAGCAGCCCCGCGTGTTCGAACGGGGCGTGGCCGGCCGGCCGACCCTGGTGCAGAACGTCGAGACCCTGGCCCACCTTGCCCTCATCGCCCGGTACGGCGCCCGCTGGTTCCGCTCCCTGGGCACTGCCGAGGAGCCCGGGAGCATGCTCTGCACGGTGCACCGGGCGGACGGCACGAGGAACGTCGTGGAGACGGCCCTCGGCACCCCCCTGCGGAACCTGCTCCGGCTGGACGATGGCGCGGGGGGTTCCGGGGGGGCGGCCCCCCGGGCCAGCACCGCCCAGGCGGTGCTCGTCGGCGGCTACCACGGTGCCTGGCTGCCGGCTTCGCTGGTGGCCGGGATGACTCTCAGCAACGCTTCGCTGCGGCCGGCCGGTGCCTTTACCGGCGCCGGAGTGCTGGCGGCGCTGCCGGCCGACCGCTGCGGCATCGCGGAGACGGCGCGGGTGACCCGCTACCTGGCGCTGGAATCCGCAGGCCAGTGCGGCCCGTGCTTCAACGGCCTGCCCCGCATCGCCACCGTCCTGGACGAACTGGCCGGCTCCCGGCCGGACCGCAGGGCCCTGGCCGATGTCAGGCGGTGGGCGGGACTTGTGGAGGGCCGGGGTGCCTGCCACCACCCGGACGGGACGGTGCGCTTCGTCCGGAGCGCACTGCAAGCATTCCGCGCCGAGATCCAGCTGCATGAACACGGCCGGTGCACCGCGCCGGGCGCGCGGCCCTTCCTGCCGCTCCCCGCGGAAACGGCCACCACTGACGCCGACTGGAATTGACATGAGCGAGCCGGAGGGGCGCGGTGCCGCCTGGACTGACGCGCCGAAGGGGCGCGGTGCCGCCTGGACTGAGGAGCGAGGAGCGAGGAACGAGCGACGAGCGACGAGGGAAGGCGGCGCGCTAAGCGCCCCGGAGGCGCACAGGAGACAGAGCACGAGCGACGAGGGAAGGCCGCGCAGTGAAGTGGGAACGGGGAGGCGGGCAGGGCCCCGGAGACGAGCGGGAGACAGCACATGAGAAAGCAGCTACGCGTCGATCCGACCGCCTGCACTGGTCACGGCCTGTGCGCGGAACTCCTGCCCGAGCTCATAACCCTCGACGAATGGGGGTACCCGATCCTGGCCGGCCAGCCGGTCCCGCGGGGACTCGACCGGGAGGCCAGGCGCGCGGTGACCGACTGCCCGGCGCTCGCCTTGAAGCTCTACCGCCCCTCCTGACCTGAGCTTCCGCAGAGGAATCTCAGCGGATGGGCATACTGATCCCAGACCCGACCCGATAAAGCTGGATACATGATGAGCGACACACAGGCACGCCAACCCGCCGCCCAGGCCACCGCACGGGCGCAGACGCCCGCCACGCGGCTCGACGGCACGCCCATCCGGATACTCGTGGTCGACGACGAGCCAAGCCTCGCCGAGCTGCTGGCCAGCGTGCTCCGCTACGAGGGCTGGGAAGTCCAGACCGCGGGCGACGGCGCGGCCGCGGTGCGTACCGCACGGGAGTTCCGGCCGGATGCCGTCGTACTGGACATCATGCTGCCCGATTTCAATGGCCTTGAGGTACTCCGCCGGGTCCGGACGGAACTCCCTCACGTGTGCGTCCTGTTCCTGACCGCCAAGGATGCGGTCGAGGACCGGGTCGCCGGGATCACGGCGGGCGGCGACGACTACGTCACCAAGCCGTTCAGCCTGGAAGAGGTGCTGGCCCGGCTCCGCGGCCTGCTGCGCAGGGCGGGGATCGCCCGCTCCCGCGGCGAGACCCAGATCACCGTGGCCGACCTGACCATGGACGAGGACGCCAGGGAGGTGCGCCGCGGCGGGGACCTGATCGAACTGACCGCGACCGAGTTCGAGCTGCTGCGGTATCTGATGCGAAACCCCCGGCGAGTGCTGTCCAAGGCCCAGATCCTCGACCGGGTGTGGAACTACGACTTCGGCGGCCAGGCGCACGTGGTCGAGCTGTATATCAGCTATCTGCGCAAGAAGATCGACACCGACCGTGAGCCGCTGATCCACACGGTCCGCGGCGTCGGCTACGTGCTCAAGCCGGCGAGCTGATGAGCCCGCGCCTGGTGACCTGATGACCGGCCCAGCAACACCGCTGGGAAGCCGCCGGGCTATCGCACCACGCCGGTGGCTGGCCGGCCGCACCCTGCGCGGCCGGCTCATCGCCGGCCTGGTGACACTGCTCGCCCTGGCCTGCGCGGCCGTCGGCACCGTGACCTATCTGGTCCTGACCAACACCCTGCAGGCCCAGCTCGACTCCCAGCTGCACGCCTCGGGAGGGAGCTACGCCAGCTGCATGGAGGCCAACAACCCCGGGGCTCCTACCCCCCCGCACGGCCCCCAGGCGCGGCAAGACTGTAACAAGACCCCGGGCCTGACGACGGGCACGTTCGGGGCCCGGCTCAAGAACGGTGTCGTCACCAATAAGGGCATCGTCAACGGGAAGTGCAACCTGTCGGAGGCGGACCAGGCCGCGCTGGCCCAGCTGCCAGCCGACGGCGGCTATTACACCAGGGACCTGGACTCGCTGCACGGCAACTACCGGCTGACGGCGGTCCGCGGCCACGACGGCGACGTCCTCATCACGGGCCTCCCGCTGACCAACATGGAATCGACGCTGCGGAAGGTGCTGGCCGCCGAGCTCATCGCGTTCTCCGCGGCCCTGCTGCTGGCCGGCATCCTCGGCACCGGGTTCGTGCGGCTGTCCCTGCGGCCGCTGCGCCGGGTCGCGGCCACCGCCAGCCGGGTGACCGAACTGCCGCTGGGCAGCGGTGACGTGGCGCTGCACGAGCGGGTGCCCGACACCAACCCGCGGACCGAGGTGGGCCAGGTCGGCGCGGCGTTCAACCGGATGCTGGAGCACGTCGAGGCGGCCCTGGCCCGGCGGGCCGCCAGCGAGTCGCGGCTGCGCCGGTTCGCCGCGGACGCCAGCCATGAGCTGCGCACCCCGCTGGCGGCCATCCGGGGCTATGCCGAGCTGGCCCGCCGTCACCCGGGCCCCGTCCCCGCAGACATCGAGCACGCCCTGAGCCGGGTTGAGTCCGAATCCACCCGGATGAGCATGCTCGTCGACGAGCTTCTGCTGCTCGCGCAGCTCGACGCAGGCCGTCCGCTGGCCATGGAATCGGTCGATCTCACCCGGCTCGCCATCGACGCCACCAGTGACGCGCGGGCGGCCGCGCCAGGTCACCGCTGGCTGCTCGAACTGCCCGACGAACCCGTGCTGGTGCGGGGTGACGAGCACCGGCTGCATCAGGTGCTCGCCAACCTGATGAGCAACGCGGCCAAGCACACCCCGCGCGGCACAACGGTTACCGTCGCGCTGGCCGTCGCGGCGGGAGCATCTGACCAGGTGCGGCTGAGCGTGACCGACGACGGGCCCGGCATCGCCGCCGACCTTCAGTCCACCCTGTTCGAGCGCTTTGTCAGGGCCGACACCTCACGGTCCCGCGCGGCCGGCAGCACCGGCCTGGGCCTGGCGATCGTCGACGCGGTCACTGCCGCGCACGGTGGCAGCGTGTCCATGACCAGCCAGCCCGGGCGGACGCGGTTCGTCATCACGCTCCCCCGCCTGGACTCCCCCGGCCCGCAGCGCGCGTCCAGGCAGCCAGTTACACCCGGCGATGACCACGCGGCCCAGCCAAGCTGAGGATTCGCTGAATAGCCGGAGTGCAGGCTCCGCTTCATAGCGGGCGCATAGACCGACCCCAGTCTCGCCGCAGCGCCGCCGGCCACCGTGGGATCATGACATCACCGCAGTACCTCCTTGCTCACGAGCCCCGGCGGCCCCAGGCTGATCGCCCGCCTCAGGTGGAGATCGTGGTGCCGGTCCGCGACGAGGAGCGCGACCTCGAGCGGAGCATTCGCCGCCTGGTGGCGCACCTGCGGACCAGCTTCCCGCTCCCCGCGCGGGTCACCATCGCGGACAACGGCAGCGCCGACCAGACCTGGGCCGTGGCGGGCGCGCTGGAGGCCGAGTTCGCCGAAGTCCGGGCCGTCCGGCTGGAGGAATCCGGCCGGGGCCGCGCGCTGCGTGCGCTCTGGTCGGCGAGTGACGCCGGCGTCCTCGCTTACATGGACGTGGACCTGTCTACCGACCTGAACGCCCTGTTGCCGCTGGTCGCGCCGCTGCTGTCCGGGCACAGCGACCTCGCCATCGGGACCCGGCTGGCCCGCGGCGCGCGGGTGGTCCGCGGCCCGCGCCGCGAGGTCATCTCCCGCTGCTACAACATGCTGCTGCACGCCACGCTCGGCGCGCGCTTCTCCGACGCGCAATGTGGCTTCAAGGCCATCCGCGCGGACCGGGCCAGGCTGCTCCTGCCGCTGACGGAGGACACCGGGTGGTTTTTCGATACAGAACTGCTCATTCTGGCCGAACGAGCGGGGCTGCGCATTCACGAGGTTCCCGTGGACTGGGTCGACGACAGCGACTCGCGTGTCGACATTCTGGCCACCGCCCTCGCTGACCTGCGCGGTATCGCGCGGATGGCCTGGGGGCTCGGCCGCGGCACGATCCGGGTGCCGCGGCTCCGTGACGCGTTGCCCGCCGAGGCGCCATCCGGGGACCTGCCCCGCCAGCTGCTCCGGTTCGTCCTGGTCGGCGTGGCGAGCACGCTCGCCTACCTGCTTCTCTACCTCGGGCTGCGCGGCGTCATGGCCGCGCAACTGGCCAACGCGGTGAGCCTGCTCGTCACGGCCGTCGGCAATACCGCCGTCAACCGCCGGTTCACCTTCGGCATCCGCGGGCGCCCTGACGCGGCCCGCCATCAGGCTCGCGGGCTCATCGCCTTCGGCACCGGGCTGCTGCTCACCTCGGCCGCCCTGGCCGCGCTGCACATGATCTCGACCCGGCCGCCCCGCGCGGCCGAGGTGACGGTGCTCCTCGTCGCCAATCTCGCGGCCACCGTGGTCCGCTTCGCCCTCTACCGGCGCTGGGTGTTCCGGCACAAGGCACCGCCCGCCGTGGCCCGGCCGCCGGCCGCAGGACAGCCGACCGCCGCGCCGCCGATCCCGCAGCCGTCCCCGAGCACCCTCCTGCAACCAGAAGGAAACCGATGAGCTCCGTCACCACCGATCCGCTCCTGATCCGCCGCACGGCACATGCCCGCGGCCAAGCGATCCCCCGGGTCCTGCGCGGCCCGGATGCCGACCCACGCTGGGCCAGGCCGGCCCTGCTCGCGGTGCTGGCGCTCACCGCGCTGCTGTACATGGCCGGCCTCAACCGCAACGGCTGGGCGAACGACTTCTACGCCGCCGCGGTCCAGGCGGGCACCAAGAGCTGGAAGGCGTTCTTCTTCGGCTCGTTCGATGCCTCGAACTTCATCACCGTGGACAAGACGCCGGCCTCGCTGTGGGTCATGGAACTCTCCGCCCGGGTATTCGGCCTCAACTACTGGAGCGTCCTCATACCGCAGGCGCTGGAGGGGGTGGCCACGGCCGGGGTGCTGTACGCCACCGTGCGGCGCTGGTCCGGGCCGGCCGCCGGGATCATCGCGGCCGGTGTCATGGCCACGACGCCGGTCGCCGCGCTGATGTTCCGGTTCAACAACCCCGACGCGCTGCTGGTGTTGCTGATGGCCGCGGCCGCCTACGCCATGACCCGGGCCATCGACTCGGGCCGGACACGGTGGATCGCGCTCGCGGGCGCGCTGCTCGGGTTCGGCTTCCTGACCAAGATGCTCCAGGCGCTCCTGGTACTGCCCGCCTTCGCGCTGGCCTACCTGATCGCGGGGCCGCCCAGGCTGGGACGGCGGATCTGGCAGCTGCTGGCCGGGGGGGCCGCCCTGGTCGCCGCGGCGGGCTGGTGGGTCGCGATCGTGCAGCTCATCCCGGCCGCTGACCGGCCCTACATCGGCGGGTCGACCAACAACAGCGTGCTGCAGCTCGCACTGGGCTACAACGGCCTCGGCCGGCTGACCGGGAACGAGACCGGCTCGGTCGGCTTCGGCCGCGCAGGCGGGGGCGGGGGCGGGGGCGGGGGTGCGTTCAGTGGTTCCACCGGCCTGACCAGGCTGTTCGCCAGCGATATGGGCGGCCAGATCAGCTGGCTGCTGCCGGCCGCGCTGATCGCGCTGGCCGCTCTGCTATGGATCAGCCGGGGCTCCGCGCGGACCGACCGCACCCGGGCGGCCGCGCTGCTGTGGGGTGGCTGGCTGCTGGTCACCGCGGCGGTGTTCAGCTTCATGAGCGGCATCATCCACCCGTACTACACGGTCGCACTGGCGCCCGCGATCGGCGCGCTGGTCGGCATCGGAGCCGTCATGCTGTGGCGGGCCGGTAGAAGCCAGGCACCGGGAGGCGAGGCGCTGGGCAACGAGGCGCTGGGCAACGAGGCGCTGGGCAACGAGGCGCTGGGCAACGAGGCACTAGGCGGCCGCGCATGGGGCAGCCGCGCAGGGGGAAGCGTCATCGCGCGGGCGATCCTGGCCGCCGGGACGGCCGTGACGGCGATCTGGGCTTACGTTCTCCTCGACCGGTCGCCCACCTGGCTGCCCTGGCTGCGTCCGCTGATTCTGCTGTGCGGGTTCGCCGGGGCCGCCGCGGTGCTGGCGGCCCCGTGGCTGGCAGGCCGCGTGGCGGCCCCACGCGGCCGGATCGCGCTGCTCGCGCTGCCGATCCCGCTCGCGCTGGTCGCCGCGCTGGGCGCCCCGCTGGCCTACAGCATCAACACCGCCGCGACCGCGCACAGCGGCGCGATCCCGTCGGCAGGCCCGGCAGTGACCTCAGCCGGCGGGCCGGGTGGCCGCGCGGGCTTCGGCGGGGGCGGCGGCTTCGGCGGCGCCGGAGGCGCTGGCCGGGTCGGCGGCGCGGGCGGCACGGGCGGGCCCGCTGGCACCGGAACGGGCGGCACCGGCACCGGCACCGGCACCGGCACACAGGCTGGCACCGGGCGGGGCACCGCAGGCACGGGGGCGCAGGGATTCCCCGGCGCCGCCGCCGGCCGGCCCACCGGGGCGGGCGGCCCTGGCCGCGGTGGCGGCGGGCTGGGCGGCAACACCCAGGTCTCCAGCGCGATGACGAGGTTGCTCACGGGCGGCGCGGCCGGCTACCAGTGGGTGGCAGCCACGGTCGGCGCGGAGAGCGCGGCACCATTCCAGCTGGCTAGCGGCGAGCCGATCATGGCGATCGGCGGGTTCAATGGCACTGACCAGTCGCCCACCCTCGCCGCGTTCGAGGCGCTGGTCGCCGCGCACAAGATCCACTACTTCATCGGGACGAACCAGGGCAGCTTCGGCGGCGGCTCAGGCACGTCCACGCAGATCGCGACGTGGGTGGCCGCGCACTTCACGGCCAAGACCGTGGGCGGCGTAACCGTCTACGACCTGACCCAAGCCGCGAAGTGACGAGGCGCACCTCACCCGCTGAGCCGGCGCCCCCAAAGGTCCGGTGCTTTCCTTAGCCGTTAAGTCCTTGGCCCGACGGGGGCCAAGGACTTAACGGCTATCCACAGCTGCGCGGCGGTAGGCACCGGGAGTGATCCCGTAGCAGCGGCGGAACCAGCGGGTGAGGTGCGCCTGGTCGGCAAAGCCAGCCACGGCGGCCGCTTCCGCTGGTGCCATCCCGCGGGCCAGGAGCCGGCGCGCGGCGCGCAACCGCAACTGCCGCTGGTAGGCGCTGGGCGCGAGCCCGTAGCTGTGCTGAAAAGCACGATAAGCGGCATAACGGCTCCGCCCAGCGACTGCCGCCAGATCCGCGCCGGTCATCGGGCTGGCGTACTCGTCGTGCAGGAACGCGCGGATCTTGCGAGCGGCATCCGTCATGTCCCGCCTGCCCGGCGGCGCCGCCAGAGCGGGAGGCCGGCTCGCGCCGTGGCGGACCAGCAGGGCGGCCGCCGCGGAAAGCCGCTCACTGCGCTCAAGCGGGCCCGCGCCGCCGGTCAGCGCGGCATGCAGGCCGTATACCGCCCTGGCCGCCGCGGCGTCGTCGAGCACCGGCGAGGCGAACAGCGGCAGGCTGGCCGGCCGGCCGGTGACGTCCGCGACCAGGTCGGCGAGGAACTCCGGGCCGACATGGATCATGCGGTAGGTGAAGCCCTGCCCAGTCGCGGCGTGGCCGTCATGCGGGTCGTCCGGGTTGAAGGCCATCACCATGCCAGCCACGCTGACGTGCCCGGCCCGGCGGCAGGTGAATCCCTGGGCGCCGGACTCGGTGATCCCGAAGGAGTAGCAGTCGTGGCTGTGCCGGTGATACACGTGCCCCCGGAAATGGGCGTGCATCGCCTCCAGCGGCTCATCAGGTGACCGCCAGTAACTGGCCCAGTCTGCGGCCGGTCCGGCGTCGTGGCTCACCTCTCCATTATTGGACGCACGGGCTAGTATGCGCACCGGCGTTCAAGACTGGCGGGGAGGACGTGAGCACGGTGGAGCTATGCGTTTTGATACAAAGATCGCGATCGCTGTGCAGGCCGACCTGGCCGTCTGGCAGAAGCTCAACGTCACGGCTTTCCTGGCCAGTGGCGTGGCCTCCGGGGTGGAAGGGCTGGCCGGCAAGCCCTACGAGGACGGCTCGGGCCACCGATACCTGGAGATGTTCCGCCAGCCGGTGCTGGTCTACGCGGGGCCTGCCGAGCTGCTGGGCACCGTCCGCGAGCGCGCGGTGGCACGCGGCCTGCCGACCGCCATCTACACCGAGGACATGTTCGCCACCGGCCACGACGATGACAACCGCGCGGTGGTCCGCGCGGTCGAGGCAGATCAGTTGAACCTGGCCGGAATCGCCGTGTACGGCCCGCGCAACGTCGTGGACAAGGTCTGCAAGGGCCTGGCCCTGCACCAGTGAGATCCTGCGTTCGCCTGGACAGCACGCCACTTTATGCCTAGCATTACTAGGTATGAATGCGGAGAGGCTCAAAGGGCACCTCGACATGCTCCTGCTGTCGGTGCTCGCCCGCGGTCCCGGTCACGGCTACGAGGTGATCACCCGGCTGCGGGACAGCAGCGAGGGCGCGTTCGAACTGCCTGAGGGGACCGTCTACCCAGCGCTGCACCGGCTGGACGGAGCCGGGCTGCTCGCCAGCACCTGGGAGGTAGTGAATGGCCGGCGCCGGCGCATCTACCGGGTCACCGCGGCTGGCCAGGAGGCTCTAGCTCAGCAGGCCGGCCAGTGGCGGGCCTTCAGTGGGTCGATCTCCCGGGTGATCGGCGGCGCCACCGTGGTATTGCCGGGCGGGTCCACGGCGATACCGGCCTGGGGGCGGACGTGACCGGGCCAGGCGAGCCAAAGGGGCGCGGCGCTGCCTGGACTGAGGAGCGAGGAACGAGCGACGAGGGACGAGGGAAGGCGGTGCAGTGAAGGGGGAATGGGGAGGCGGGCGGGGCCCCGGAGGCGAGCGGGGAGATACAGCCTCGGGCAGGCCGGAGGACCCGGTTGAGGAATACCTGGACCGCCTGCTCGTCACTGTGCCCGGCAGTCCCCGCCAGGTGCGGCACACCCTGGCGGAGGTCGAGGCGCACCTGCGTGACGCCGTGGCCGAGGGGATCGCCGCCGGGCTGCCGGAAGAGGAGGCCGAAGCGGCGGCGGTGCAGCGGATCGGGCCCGTGCACGCGGTGACTGGTGTGGCGGCAGCGTTCACCCGCCCGACCGCCGCGCTGGCCCGCCGGGTGGTGCTCGCCGCGGCGCTGGTGGCCGGGATAGCGCTGGTCGCCGTCGGCATCAGCGGCCTGGTCGCCTGGCTGCTCGTGGTGGTCAGGGGTGACCAGTTCCTCACCGCGCCTTGGGGGCCGGGGACCTACACGGCAGCCGACTGCGCCCGCTGGATGGCCGCCGACCCCGGTCACAACTGCGTCGCGGCCATGCTCGACGATCACGTGGGTGACATCCTCCTTCAGCGCATGGCGGCTGGCGTGCTCGGCGTGCTCGCACTGGCCGGCTATGCGGTGCTGCGCCGGCGCTGGCGGGACCGGGCCACGATGACCGCCCTGCCCGCCGGCAGCGCGGAGGCAGTCGGCGCGTTCCTGGCGCTGCTCGCCACCCTCGGCATGATCGCCGCGGCGGTGGACCTCGAGATCACGCAGCGCGGTGCCGGCGCAGGCCAGCCGTTCAGCCTCGCGGCCGGCGCCCTCCTGGCCACGGTGTTCTTCGCTATCCTGCTCCGCCGCGTGGTCACCAGGCCCGCAGGCTGACGGCGGAGGGCAGGTTCAGAGGATCCGCAGAAGTTCTGCCGAGTGCCCTGAGAACCCCGGGCGGCATGCTTCCTATATCGGCAGAACCGCTGCCGGCGGATTCAACCGGAGGAAGCATGACATCGATGATCTGGCTCAACATTCCGCTAGCTGTCCTGGTCATCCTGGCCATCGTCGGCATACCGATGTGGCTGACCTTCAAGCGCCCCGAGAAGGGCCCGGACTACGCGGACGCACGGGCGCATTTCCAGGCCAAGGCGGCCCGCGCCAGAGGCCAGGCGGTCACGGTCGGCGGCCATGTGCTGGCCGGCCCGGAGCGCCCCCGCCTGCACCCAGGCACGATCTCGACCGTGCCAGGACGCCGGCACTCGGGCGCACGGAGCGCCGCCCGGAGCCATGTTCCGGGCGCCGGGCAGCACACCCGTGCATCAGCCTGAGGGCGATCCATCCCCAGGGCTGGCGGGCGGGAGCCCGGCCAGGTCGAGGAGATCGTCGAGAATAGAACCGAACAACTGTGCGGCGAGGGTCAGGTGACCCTCGCCGCACAGCAGGTGGGCCCGGGCCCCGGGCAGGTGCCGGGCCAGCCATTCCCCGTGACCGGCCGGGACCATCCGGTCCTGGTCGCCCTGCCAGATCGCCACCGGCGCGCCGAAGCCCGCCTCCACGGAGAACCCCCAGTCACCCACGAAGGCCATGTCATCATCGCGCCAGCCGGCCACGCCGCCCCGCAGCGCCGCCCGGAAGGACGCCGCGAGGTATTCGGCGAACTCGCCGGTGATCGCGGCCTTGTCCGCGTCGTCGACCAGGCCGCCTAGTTCAGCCGCCACTTCCTGCCCGCTGATCTGCGCCATCCCGGGCGCCGCAGCCACCAGGTAGGCGGTGAGGGCCGGCTTCCCGGCCGCCGCCGCGCCGAACTCCTCGATGTTCTCCGGGCCCATCCCGGCCAGCCAGTCCAGCCCTTCCGCCCGGTAAGGTGCCACGCCCGCCATGGACGCGGCGGCCAGGCACCGCCCCGGCATCAGGGCCGCGCACGCCAGCGCGTGCGGGCCGCCTCCGGACCAGCCGACGGTCACGAAGCGGTCAGCGTCGATCTCATCCAGGACCGCGGCGACATCACCGGCCGCGTCGGCAACCCGCCGGCCGGGCATCGGTGTCGAGTCCCCGTATCCAGGCCGCGCATACATCACGGTGCGCAGGCCGCGCGCCGACGCCTCGCCCGTCATCGGTTCGAAGGCGACAAGCCCGCCTGGTGTCCCGTTATGGAAAACCAGCGGCAGGCCATCCTCCGGCCCAGCTGTCAGCATGTCGAGGCGCCGGCCATGCTCCCGGCGCACCATGCGCCGCTCACCAGCCATGATGCCAGCGTAGCCGTGGCTCAGAAGGACGGCCCGTAATCTGGCCGGCTGGCCGTCGGCGGCGGGCCACTGAGCCGTTAAATCTACGTAAACCAGGCCGCTGCTCTTGGGCCCCGGCTCGCCAGCAAGTAGCGTTCGCAACGTGCTGATCTCCCCTCACGAGCAGGAACGGCTGCTCCTCCACGTGGCCGCGGGCCTGGCCCGGGAACGCAGGGAACGCGGGCTTCTGCTGAACTACCCGGAGGCGACCGCGGTCATCGCCGCGTTCGTGCTTGAGGGGGCGCGTGACGGGCGCACCGTGGCCGACCTGATGGAAGCCGGACGGCATGTGCTGGCCGCGGAAGACGTCGTGGAGGGAGTCCCGGAGATGCTGGACTCGGTACAGGTCGAGGCGACCTTCCCGGACGGGACCAAGCTCGTCACGGTGCACCGGCCGATCCCGTGATACCAGGCGAGGTGATACCGGGAGACGGGCCGCTCCCCCTCAACCCAGGGCTGGACCGGGCCGCGGTGACCGTGACGAACACCGGGGACCGGCCGGTCCAGGTCGGCTCGCACTATCATTTCGCGGCGGCCAATCCCGCGCTGGACTTCGACCGCCAGGCCGCCTGGGGACGCCGCCTGGATGTGCCCGCGGGTACCGCGGTCCGCTTTGAGCCCGGGGTGACCCGCGAGGTGGCGCTGGTCCCCTTCACCGGGCGCCGGGTGGTCCCCGGCCTGCGGCCCGAGCACGCGGGGCCACTCGACGGCAACCCCGCGGCCGGGCGAGCCGATGGTGACGAGGCCGGCCGGGCCGGAGGCCATGATGAGTGAGCTGCCATCGATCGGCCGCGCCAGGTACGCCGACCTGTACGGCCCGACGACGGGCGATCGGATCCGGCTGGCCGACACCAACCTCCTGATCGAGGTCACCGAAGACCTTTCCCGTGACGCCGCGGGCGCCGGCGACGAGGTCGTGTTCGGCGGCGGGAAAGTCATCCGCGAGTCCATGGGCCAGGCAGTGGCCACCCGCGCCGAGGGCACCCCTGACCTGGTGATCACCGGGGCGGTGATCCTCGATCACTGGGGCGTGGTCAAGGCCGACGTCGGGATCCGCGATGGGCGGATCGTCGCGCTCGGCAAGGCCGGGAACCCCGACATCATGGACGGGGTTCACCCAGAGCTGGTGATCGGCCCGTCCACCGAGATCCTCGCGGGGAACGGGAAGATCCTGACCGCGGGCGCCGTGGACTGCCACGTCCATCTGATCTGCCCCCAGCTGCTCACCGAGGCGCTCGGCGCGGGAGTCACGACCATCATGGGCGGCGGAACCGGCCCGGCCGAGGGCACCAAGGCGACCACGGTCACCCCGGGATCCTGGCACCTGTCCCGGATGCTGGAGGCCATTGACCCGTGGCCGGTGAACGTGCTGCTTCTCGGCAAGGGGAACACCGTGTCCGCGGCGGCGCTGGCCGAGCAGCTGGCGGCGGGCGCGGGCGGCTTCAAGCTGCACGAGGACTGGGGCTCCACCCCGGCCGCGATCGACGCCTGCCTGCGCGCCGCCGATGCGGGCGGTGTCCAGGTGGCCCTGCACAGCGACACGCTGAACGAGGCCGGCTACGTGGAGTCGACCCTGGCAGCGATCGCGGGGCGGGGAATCCACGCGTACCACACAGAAGGTGCCGGCGGCGGTCACGCGCCCGACATCATCACCGTGGCCAGCTATCCGAACGTGCTGCCCTCTTCCACCAACCCGACCCGGCCGCACACGGTGAACACCCTCGACGAGCACCTCGACATGCTCATGGTCTGCCACCATCTGAGCCCCCGGGTGCCGGAGGACCTGGCCTTCGCCGAGTCCCGCATCCGGCCGACAACCATGGCCGCCGAGGACATCCTGCATGACCTGGGCGCGATCTCGATGATCGGCTCGGACTCGCAGGCCATGGGGCGGATCGGGGAGACCGTGATCAGGACCTGGCAGACCGCACACGTGATGAAGGAGCGGCGCGGGGCGCTGCCGGGAGACGGCTCCGCGGATATGCCGGCCGATAACCTGCGGGCCAGGCGTTATGTCGCTAAATACACAATATGCCCGGCCGTGGCGCATGGTATCGAAGCCCAGGTGGGCTCGGTCGAGACCGGCAAGCTCGCCGACCTGGTGCTCTGGGAGCCGGCGTTCTTCGGGGTGCGGCCCCATGTGGTGCTCAAGGGCGGCATGGTCGCGTGGGCCGCGATGGGCGACGCCAACGCGTCCATCCCGACCCCGCAGCCGATACTGCCCCGTCCCATGTGGGGAGCCGCGCCAGTGGTGGCGGCGGGCACATCGCTAGCCTTCGTCGCGCCCGCCGCATTCGATAGCGGGCTGCCGGGCCGGCTGGCGGTCCGCCGGGCCCTCGTCCCCGTCGCCGACGTCCGCAGCCGGGGCAAGGCGAGCATGCCGCTGAACGACACGCTGCCGAGGATCGAGGTCAGCCCGGACACCTTCACAGTCTCGATCGACGGCGAGGAAATCGAGCCAGCGCCCGCGTCTGTGCTGCCCATGGCACAGCGGTACTTCCTGTTCTGATGCCTCTCACCGCGCCGCTCCTGCTGCTCGCGGATTCCCGGCTGCCCGCTGGCGGGCACGCGCATTCAGGGGGCCTGGAAGCCGCCGCCGCAGCGGGCCAGATCGACGGGATGGCTGGGCTCGAAGGGTTCCTGCGCGGGCGCCTGGCCACGGCCGGGCTGGCCAGCGCGGGACTGGCGGCTGCTGCCTGCCAGCACGCGGCGGCGGCCGCGGATGGCGCGGCGCCCCGCTGGGCGGAACTGGACGCCGAGGCCGCGGCCCGGACCCCCTCCCCCGCGCAGCGGCGCGCGGCGCGGGCGCAGGGCCGGGCACTGCTCAGGGCCGCGCGGGCGGCCTGGCCACACCCGGTCCTCGACGCGCTCGCGCCCGACCGGGCAGACGGACCATTTCACCCGATCATCCTGGGCGCCTGCGTGTGGGTGGCGGGTGGCACGCCCGTTGACGCCGCGGTGATCGCCGCCACGGCCGCGATCAGCGGCCCGGCCGCGGCCGGCGTCCGGCTGCTCGGGCTCGACCCGCTCGCCGTGACCGGCCTTCTGGCCCGGCTGGCCGGAGACGTGGCGGGCCTGGCCGACACGGCCTGCCGCGCCGCGCACACCGATGACTGGGCGGCGCTGCCAGCACCGGCCTCACCGGGGCTGGACCTGCTGGCGCAGCGTCACGCATGGCGGGAGGTGGCCCTCTTTGAGTCATGAACACGCGGACCCGCACCCGTCCCGCCCGGCCCGCCCGACGGGCCGGGCGCTGCGCCTGGGCGTCGGCGGCCCGGTCGGCAGCGGCAAAACCGCCCTGGTCGCCGCGCTGTGCCTGGAGCTGCGCCACGAGATGGCGCTGGCCGTCGTCACCAACGACATCTACACGACCGAGGACGCCGACTTCCTGCGCCAGGCGGGGGTGCTCGCCGACGAGCGGATCCGCGCTGTCCGGACCGGCTGCTGCCCGCACACCGCGATCCGCGATGACATCGCGGCCAACCTGGAGGCGGCCGAGGACCTGGAACGCGAGCACGCGCCTCTGGACCTGGTGATCATCGAGAGCGGCGGGGACAACCTGACCGCCACGTTCAGCCGCGGACTGGTCGATGTCCAGATCTTCGTGCTGGACGTCTCGGGAGGTGACAAGGTCCCCCGCAAGGGCGGCCCGGGTGTGAGCCTGTCTGACCTGCTGGTCATCAACAAGACCGACCTGGCTGGTCACGTTGGGGCGGATCTGTCGGTGATGGAGCGCGACGCCGCGCGGGTGCGCTCCGGCCGCCGCGTGATCTTCAGCTCGCTGCGCGAGCACCCGGACGCGCCGGAGGTGAGCGATTGGGTCCGGGCCAAGGTGCGGAGGCGAGCGGGAGACATATGAGCGAGCCGGAGGGCGCGGTGTCGCCTGGACTGAGGAGCGAGGAACGAGCGACGAGGGAAGGCGGCGCCTCAATGCGCCCGGAGGCGAGCGGGACACACCCCTGAGCGGCGTCGGCGTGGTGCGAAGTCGCCAGTGGCAATGCCAACGAGTGCGGACCTGACCGCCCACGCGGCGCGGGCTGGCCGGGCGGGCATGACGGCCCGGGCGGCCGTGGCCACGCGGGCGGGCGCGGACGGCCGCACCCGGGTCACCGTCCTGCGCTCGGACGGCCCGGTTGCGCTGCGAGAGACCCCGTATGGCGTATATCTGGTCGGTGCCGCAGCCGGACCCCTGGGTGGGGACGACTTTGGGCTCGACATCGACGTGGGGCCGGGCTCCCGTCTCCTGCTGCGCTCAGCCGCCGGGGCGTTGCTGCTGCCGGGACCGCGCGGCGGACCCTCCCAGCTGCGGATCCACGCCTGTGTTGGCGCGGGCGGGCGCCTGGACTTCTGCCTGCCGCCCGCCGTCGCGGCGGCCGGCTGTGATCACCGTGCGCGGGCGGTCGTCGACCTCGGTGCTGCGGCGACTCTGCGCTGGCGGGAGGAGATCGTGCTCGGCCGGCACGGCGAGCCCTCCGGGCGGTGCGTGAGCAGGCTCGATGTGACCCTGGCCGGGGCCGCGCTGTACCGGGGTGAGGTCGCCGTCGGCTGCCCGGCCACGGACGCCAGCAGCGCGGTCCTCGACGGTGCCCGGGCCGTGGGATCGGTGATCCTGGTGGATGCCCGGCGGCCGCCTGCCGCACCGGAAGCCACTGATGGCCTGGCCGTCCTGCCGTTCGCCGGGCCGGGCACCGCGGTGTCGGCTACGGCGGCCGACGCGGCCACGCTGGCGCACCGCCTGGACCGCGGCGAGGAACTGGCCGGCTACTAGCGTCGGAGCGGGCCTCGCCGATGTGTATTACGCTAAGTGTCTAAGACACTACGTTAAGTCCCGGTTGACGTGTCTTCGCCAACGCCCCGCACGGGGAGAGGGGGACGGCGACGTGAGGCGTCGTAGATCGATCATCAGCCAGCTCCTGATCGCGTTCTCAGTGTTCGCTGTCCTGATCGCCGTGGCTGGCGCATTCGGCTATCTCTCGGTGCTCAGGCAGTACAACGCTGCCCAGCAGCAGGGCAGCCACTACCAGGCCTTGGCGGAGGCCCAGGACAAAATGGGTGAGGCCTACGGCACCGGGCTGGCACTGGCGCTCAGCATCGGGCTCACGGGTGATCCCGCCTATCGGCCGGCCTTCGCCGCCAAGCAGGCGCAATTTGCCGATGGGAGCACCGCGCTTCTGGAGGGGATACCGCCCAGTCTGCGTGGCCTCGCCGTGGCCCAGGTCCGCTCCGGACAGGCGCGGTTCGCGCTGGATAAGCAGCTCATGACGATCCGGCAAGGCACCCCGCAGGCCAGGGCGCTGCTGGCCAGGTCGGCCGTCCTCGCCCAGCAGTTCGCGGCCGACGACGGCGCCGTGCGTGCGCGCGTGCAGGGGTTGATCAAAGAGCAGACGACGAGCGGCAGCCACGAGCTCAAGACCGGACTGGCGTGGGCCGGTGTCGCACTGGCCGTCGCTCTGCTGCTCGTGCTGGCCGGGTCGCTCAGCACGCTGCGCACTATCACCGGGCCGCTGCGCGCGCTGGCCGGCACCGTGCGCAGGCTCACCACCGGTGATCATGCGGCCCGTGCGGCCGTGAGCGGGTCCCCGGAGGTGCGCGAGGTCGCGCAGGCGGTCAACATGCAGGCCGATGAGGCCGACCGGTTCCGCGACCAGGAGGCAGAAAACAACCGGCTGCGGGCGATGGCCCGCACGGCCGGGATCCGCATCCGCGAGCCGCTGATGGCGGATGCTGTCATCCAGGAGGCACGGACCATTCTCGAGCAGAATGTGGATGCCGACGTCCTCTACCTCCACCTGATCACTGACGAGCGGGGCAGCTCCCCGGCCGGGCATGAGCAGGACTGGATCCTGGCCAACACATCCACCACGCTGCCGGAAGAGGCGATCGGGATGCTGCGGGAGTTGTTCCGCAACCAGGTGAGCCAGGTGATTCAGGACGTTCAGGGTGAGGAAAGCGAGCAGTTGCCGCTGTGGCTGCGCACCCCGATGCGGGAGGTGGGCATCGCGTCGCAGGTCGTCACGCCGTTCGGGGTCGGGGACGAACTCCTGGGGTTCATCGCCGCGAACCGCCTCCGTCCCGGGCACCGCTGGACCCCGGCCGAGATCGATGCCGTGGAATCGATCGCCGCCGACCTCGGCCGCGGGCTCAACCACGCCCAGCTCTATGAGGCGGAGAACCGCCTGGTCGAGGGCCTGAAGGCGCTCGACGAGGCCAAATCGGACTTCTTTGCCACGGTGTCGCACGAGCTCAGGGCTCCGCTGACCAGCATCGAGGGGTACATCGAGCTGCTCAGCGAAGAGGAAGCCGGCCCGATCACCCCCGAGCAGCGCAAGATGCTGCAGACGGCCGAGCGCAACACATCCCGGCTGCGCAATCTGATCGATGACGTGTTCACCCTGGCCAAGCTGGAGTCGGGCGAGGTCGCCATGGTGACGCGGCCGGTGAACCTGGCCGAGGTCATTTCTGCCGCTGTGGACGCCGTCCGCCCGTCGGTGGCGGCGGGCCAGCTCGCCCTCGCCTCGAACAGCGTGGACAGCGATCTCGTCGTGGACGGGGACGCCGGCCAGCTGGACCGGGTGCTCATCAACCTGCTGTCCAATGCGGTCAAATACACGCCACCGGGCGGCCGCATCGAAGTCAGAGCCGAGGCCGAGAACGGATCGGCAGTGGTGCGCGTCTGCGACACCGGCATGGGCATCCCCACGGCGGACCAGAATAAGCTGTTCGACCGGTTCTACCGGGCCTCGAACGCCCGGCAGCAATCTGCTATCCCCGGCACCGGCCTCGGGCTCGCCATCGTCCGTAGCATCGTCACCAACCACGGCGGCGAAATCTCTCTGGCCTCGAAGGAGACCGAGGGCACCACGGTCACTGTGCGGCTGCCTTTGATGGCCTTGGTCCCCGGATAGCCCCGGGGCGGCCCGGGCATCTAGCGCACAGCTCCCGCTCCCCCGTTCCCGACGGGCCGGGGCCGGTGGAGGATGAGACTCTCCCGATGTCTTTGGGCCGGATGTCGAGAAGTGCGTCGTGGCTCCGACTCTGCTGTGACCGGCCAGACCGAGGCAGACGACCCCCCATGGAGGACTAGCCATGAAACCCATGAAGACGGACTCACTGAAGGTGCCCGGCGCGAACCTGTACTACGAGGTCCAAGGCTCCGGCCCCGTCCTGCTGCTGGTGTGCGGCGGGATCTACGACGCCGCCGGGTACGCGGGCCTGGCCGGGCCGCTCGCCGACCGGTACACGGTGGTGACCTATGACCGGCGCGGCAACTCGCGCAGCCCCCTGGACGGGCCGCCGGAGCCCCAGAGCATCGAGGTTCACGGAGACGACGCGCACCGCCTGCTGACCGCGGTGGGCGTTACAGGCGACGAGCCGGCGCACGTCTTCGGCAACAGCTCCGGTGCGATAATCGGCCTGGAGCTGACCGCCCGCCACCCTGAGCAGGTGCGCACCATAGTCGCCCACGAACCGCCGCTCTTTGAAATGCTGCCCGATCG
>Ga0070706_100000808_pt1 | contig 34703 bp, 32 predicted proteins | sample KBSK5501metaG_FD_65476 | JGI IMG/M metagenome (GOLD analysis project Ga0070706, IMG submission 65476) | Corn, switchgrass and miscanthus rhizosphere microbial communities from Kellogg Biological Station, Michigan, USA - KBS K5-50-1 metaG | ecosystem: Host-associated > Plants > Roots >... | reverse complement strand
GCGGGCGGATTGTCGGAGCGGACGTTGAGGACGACCTGATCGGACATCCTGAGGAGCTCGGCGGTCACCGCGCCGGTGACGGCCGTCGCGAATCCCCGCCCACGGTAGTCGACATGGGTGAGAACGTTGCCGACGACGGCAAGCCGGGCCTCGCGACTGATGACGTGGGTCCCGGCGGCCGCGACCAGACGGCCGCCCACCCGCATCCCGAAATACACCCCGTCGGCGATCGACGAGGACGGCAGCCACGACGCGAAGCCGAGCTGATAGAGCCGGTTGAGCTCGCCGATGTCGGCCGGCAGCAGGCGCCGGACGTCGGCCGGGTACGGCCGGAACCGGCTGCGGTCGACCCACATCCGGACCATCTGCGGGCCGGGGTCGAGGCGGTAGACGGCCTGGACGGCGGGCAGCGCTTCGGGCAGGACGGCGACGTAGGCGGCCCGCGGCCGGACGACGTCGTGGAGAATCGCCTCGATCCCCTCGGGTCGGCCCATCACGAACAGCGGCTGCGGCGTCAGGCCCGAGTACTCGAGGGCGACGGCGACGAGCCGTTCACCGTCGAACGCCCCGCCCCACCGCGTCTTGCCGAACTCGCGGTCCTCGAGATCGCAGATCGCATACGCCGCGAGGAGCCGATCCATCTCGAGAAATGCCCGCAGCTGGCCACGATCGCTGACCGACCGGATCGCGAGGCCACGGGTTCGGCGGCCTGTCGCGGCGACGCTGGCCATCAGTCCGGAGCGCCCGGACGGTGACCGAGCGGCAGCGGGTTCGCACCGAGGACGGGATCGGCGTCGGCCCGCTCGACGGGTGGTCGGGGGATCGGCGGAAGCGCCGGCCGCGGTGCCCGGCGGGCGGTCGCCACCGCGATCGCGGCCGCCAGACCGGCCTCGTACGGCCCGCTCAGGACGCCCTCCTCGGTGACGATGCCAGTGATCAACTCGGCTGGCGTCACGTCGAATGACGGGTTTCGAACGACGGTCCCCGCCGGCGCGATCGAGACCCCCCGGATCAGGAGGACCTCGTCGGCGGGCCGCTCCTCGATCTCGATCGAGGCCCCGTCTGGCGTCGCCTGGTCGACCGAGCTCGTCGGAGCGCAGACGTAGAAGGGAATCCCGTGGCGGGCGGCGAGGACCGCGAGCGGATACGTCCCGACCTTGTTGGCCGTGTCGCCGTTGGCGGCAACCCGGTCGGCCCCGACCAGGACGACGTCGACCTCGCCGCGGCTCATCAGGTGTCCGGCGGCGACATCGGGGATCAGGGTGTGGGGCACGCCGGCCTGGGCCAGCTCCCAGGCCGTGAGACGGGCGCCCTGGAGGTACGGCCGCGTCTCGTCCACCCAGACCATGAGCTCGCGCTGCGCGTGGTGGGCGGCCTGGACGATCCCGAGGGCCGTTCCGTACTGGCCGCAAGCGAGCGGCCCGGTATTGCAGTGGGTCAGGATCCGCAGCGGCCCGAAGTCCTTGACCGGCAGAGCCGCCAGGCCGAACTCGGCGAGCCGGCCGTGGTCGGTCGTCGCCTCGCTGACGATCGCATCCGCCTCGGCGCGCATCGCGGTCGCGACGGCGTCACCGTCCTCGTTGAGGTCGCCGACAGCCTCGAAGCGGGCCATCATCCGGTCGACCGCCCAGCCGAGGTTAACCGCCGTCGGGCGGGCGCTTCGGAGCGCGGAGGCCGCGCCGCGGAGGATGGCTCGACGCGCGTACGGCTGGGTGTCCCTGGCCCGTGCCGCCGACAACGCCAGGCCGATCGCCGCGACCTGGCCGATCGCGGGAGCTCCCCGGACGACCATCTCGCGGATCGCGGCCGCGGCCTCGGGGGCGTTGAGGACGTCGACTTCGACGAGCTGATCGGGCAGCTTGCGCTGGTCGATCAGGTGGAGGACGCCATCGCCCTCTCGGAACGGCGTCCGGAACCCGGTCGGGGCGCCGGCCCGGGCCGCGGCGGCGGGGCCGGCGACGGGGACCGTCTCGAGGCGGGCCGCGGCGGCAGCCGGATCGAGGATCGCGCCGGCCGCCTCGGCCGACGCCCGCTGGAGTGCCTGGGCTGCGCCCGCGACGGTCGCGGCCGTCTGGATGAGCTCGCCCGCGAACTGGCGAAAGAATCGCCGTCGGGCGAGGTTCGCCGGCTTGGGCGCCGGCTCCTCCGACGCCGAGACGATCTCGGCCGGCGTCACGGGGGCAGAGCCGTTCGACGCCGAGCCGGCGGGTGTCGGGTCTGGATCGCGGATCGCGTCGGCCAATGGGCTCTCGCTGGCAGTCGGGACGGGACGTCGCAGCAACGCGACCGGGCCGGCCTGGACTCTCAGTACTTGATCACGGACGTGACCCGCCGGCCATCGAGGCGGTCGCGACCCTTGAGGAAGTCCAGCTCGACGAGGAACGCCAGCCCGACCACGTCGCCCTTGAGCCGCTCGATCAGCTCGATCGTGCCCTTGACGGTCCCGCCTGTGGCAAGGAGGTCGTCGACGATGAGGACCTTCTGGCCGGGCTCGATCGCGTCGCGATGGATCTCGAGGGTGTTGGATCCGTATTCCAGGGCGTACTCGACGGTGATCGTCTCGGCGGGCAGCTTGCCGAGCTTGCGAACCGGCACGAGCCCGGCGCCGATCTGGTAGGCCATCGCCGAGCTGAAGATGAAGCCCCGCGACTCCATGCCCACGACGATGTCGATCTGCTCGCCCGCGTAGGGCTCGAGCATCAGGTCGATCGCCTCCTTGTACGCAGTGCGATCCTTCAGCAGGGTCGTGATGTCGTAGAAGAGGATGCCGGGCTTGGGAAAGTCCGGGATCTCGCGGATCTTGGCGCGAAGCTCCTCGGCGGACATCGGTCGAGGGTTCCTCCAGCTGGGCGGCCGGCCGGTCGGGTTCGGGTGACGCGGACGGGCCGCAAGTCTACCGCACCCCCGGGTGTCGCCCGCGGGCGGCTGCGGTGGCGATGGGTTTCCAGGCCGACGGACTCCTGGCAGCCACTTCGAATAGCCGAATGATGCGAGATTCGTTTTGTTGGCTATTCGCATGTGCCCGCGGGCGGGTCCCTCGGCAGCGCCGCTGCGCCTCTGGCGGTGCGGTTCTAGGTGTCCGGCACGGGCGCGGCCGCCGGGGCAGACGACTCGACATGTGCCGGCGGCAGCCCGGCCGCCGTTCGAGCTCCGAGCCGGGTGGTCAGGGCGAGGCCGACCAAGGCGACGGCGGCCGCAACCACGAACGTCGCCGCGAGCCCCTCCCAGGCTGGACTGCCGGCTCGCAATCCGAACGCGATCAGGGCCCCGCCCACCCCGGCTCCGAGCGACGCTCCGAGCACGTCGGACAGCTGGAGGCCGGCCGTCGCGGCGCCCTGTTCGGCGACGGGCGCCTCGCGCAGCACGATGAGCGACGGAGTCGAGTAGGCGAGCCCCATCCCGAGGCCGGCCATCCCCCAGATCACGATCGCTGCCCAGGGCGGGACCCACGGCAACAGCACCACCAGGAATCCGACGATCCCGACGAGCACGACGCCGAACCCGGCCCGCAGCAGCCGACCGGGGCCAAGACGGGCGATGTTGTGGGCATTGACCCACGACCCGCCGGTCCAGGTCAGCGTCGAAGACATGTAGGCGAGGCCGGCGATGAGCGCCGACTCGCCGCGCCAGCCCTGGATGACGAGCGCTACGTAGGCGTCCGCGCAGAAGAAGGCGAAGGTCAGGAATCCGCGGAGGAGGATCGCGGTGGGCAGGCCGGCGGACGCCCGGATGGTCCCGCGCGGCGTGAGGCGGGCGAAGGCCGGGACCCCGATCGCGACCCCGACCGCGATCAGGACGATCGGGATTGTCGAGAAATTGGACAGGCCGGACACGACCAGCGCGGCACCCGCGACGAGGACGACGGCCACCGGCAGCCTCCGTCGATCGGCCCGGACCTTCGCCGCGGCTCCGGCCGATCGCGCTGATCCGGCAGTCTGCGCCGGGCCGACCGCCCGGATCGCGGGAAGAGTCAGCGAGGCCGCGATGGCGATCAGCGGCAGCAGGCCGAGGAACACGATCCGCCAGTGCCAGAGGCCCGTCACGGCGGACGCTGCCACAGGGCCGATCACCCCGGGCAGGATCCAGGCGGTCGAGAGCGTGGCGAACATCCGCGGTCGCAGTCGTTCCGGCATCGCCCGCGCGATCGACACATAGGCCACGGCCGGGATCGCCCCGGCCCCGAACCCCTGGATGACCCGGCCGACGACGAGGACGGCCATCGTCGGCGCGAGCCCGCCGACCAGCAACCCTGTCGAGAATAGGCCGATCCCGAGGAGGAACGGGGTGGCCAGCCCGCCGCGATCGATCAGCATCCCGGCGACGACGATTCCGAGCAGGTTGCCCATGAAGAATCCGGAGAAGACCCAGCCGTAGAGGTCGATGCCGCCGAGATCCTTGGCCACGATCGGCAGGATCGTCCCGACCGCGAGCGCCTCCGACGCGACGATCGTGACGTTCAGCACGAGCCCGATCGTCAGCGCCCGTCGCCCGGACGACCACAGACCGTCGTCGTCTGTCGCGCGGCGTCCGGAGGTTCCGTCGTTCACGAAGTCAGCATGCCCGCTCGACGATCGGCTCGCAGCCGCGGCACGAACCCCCGCTATCCCTGCCCGATCGTCTCGAATGCCGCCTGATTGGCAAGGACGATCGGCGCACCGCGGGGTCCGGCGGCCCAGCGAACCGCGTTTGCGATCACGAGCCGGACCGCCGGCTGGAAGTACGTCGGGTGGGTCTCGTGCCCGGGCCGGAAGTAGAAGACCCGGCCACGGCCACGGCCGTAGCAGCACCCGCTTCGGAAGACCTCCCCGCCTTCGAACCAGCTGATCAGGACGAGCTGGTCCGGCGCCGGGACGTCGAACGGTTCGCCGTACATCTCCTCCTCGTCGAGCACGAACGAGTCGCCGAGCCCGTCGGCGATCGGGTGCGCCCGGTCGACGACCCAGACTCGCTCCCGCTCGCCCGCTTCGCGCCACTTCAGGTCGGCCGACGTGCCCATCAGCCGCCGGAAGACCCGCGAGTGGTGGCCGGAGTGGAGGACGATCAGGCCCATTCCGTCGAGGACGCGGCGCTGGACGCGATCGACGACCCTCTCGTCCACCTCGTCGTGGGCGACGTGGCCCCACCACGTCAGGACGTCGGTCGCGGCGAGGACCTCGTCGGTCAGGCCATGATCGGGCTCGTCGAGCGTCGCCGTGCCGACAACGAATCCCGCCTCGCGCAATCCGGCGGCGATCGCGGCGTGGATGCCGTCCGGGTACACCGCCGCGACCGCGGGGTCGGCGCGCTCCTGGCGGTGCTCGTTCCAGACCGTGACGCGGGTCATCGGCCGACGACTTCGATCGGGACCCGATCGTGCGTCGGCAGGCGAACGACCGTGCCCGACCGCGACGCGGATTCGCGGATCGCGTCCCAGAGGCGGGCCATCCGAAGCCCGACCTCGGGTGGGCTCGGGTTCGGGATCCGGCCGCTCCGGACGTTCAGGAACTGGTCCCAGACGGGCATCCCGGCCACTGCCCGGACCTTCCGGGGCGCCGAGGCTCCGGCCCGCTGGATCTCGAGGGTCTCGCCCCAGATGCCCGTCTTCAGGATCGCCTCGGTGGTGAACACCCGGATCTCGGAGTGGCACGACGGGATCGCACTGCCGCAGGCGTTCATCGTGACGAGCGCGCCGGACGCGAGGCGGCCGATCACCGCCGCCCGGATGTCGACGGGGCGGCCGTCGTCCTCGAGCCATGCCGCGATCTCGGCGAAATCCTCACCGGCAAGGTCGGCGACGGTGTTGAGCATGTGCGCGCCGGTGTCGAACATGAAGCCGCCGCCGGACAGCTCGGGCTCCTGGCGCCATGTGCCGGTCGTGATCGTCGACCAGTCCTGCCAGGCCGTCGCGCTGATGTTCAGGAGCGTGCCGAGCTCGCCGGATCGTAGGAGACGCGACGCCTCGCGGACCTGCGGCGACAGGCTGCCCTGGAACGCGACGACGAGCAGTCGCCCGGTGCGATCCCGGGTCGCGATCAGGGCCTCGGCCTCGTCGGCCGTGAGGACCATCGGCTTCTCGAGGAGGACGTCCAGGCCGGCCTCGAGGCAGGCGGTCGCCTGGGCGAAGTGGAACGCGTGCGGGGTGAGGATGAACACCGCGTCGAGCTGGCCGGCGAAGGTAGCGACGAAGGCCTGCCAGTCCGGCTCGTTCGCCGGTGCCGGACGGCCATGGCGGTCGAAGAGCTCGACCGTCTTGGCGTAGTTCGCTGCCGAAGGCTCGCAGACGGAGACGACGAGCGTGTCATCTCGGGCGAGCATTCCGTCGAGGTGATAACGGGCCATGACGCCCGTGCCGATGAACCCGACCCGCGTCGTCTGTTCGTGCGTCATCCGCTCACGTCTCCTCGCTGTCGGGTCCTCATCGGTCGAATTCTCGGGATGACCCTACCGGATCGGCCAGGTCGCGGACGGCCGCGGGCGAAGCTGGCAGGCAGGCGACCCGGCTCGCGCTCCTAGATGAGCGCGAGCCGGTCGAGCGGGAACGGTGGCTGGGCGAGCGGCTTCACGGCGATCCGGACGAGAAGCAGCGGGTTGTCGTCGCCCGCCGTCCGGTTCGAGGCGAGCGTGCCGCAGCCGAGGCAGCGGTGGATGAGGAGCCATTCGCCGTCCTTGCGGACGGTGATCGCGATTGGCTCCATCGACGCCTGGCAGTCGGACGCCCGGTCGCCCGGGTCGACGTCGAGGTGGCGCGACCAGAGGCAGTTCGGGCAATGGTTGCGATGGGCGGTGCCGGCCGCCACGAGCGGGACGTCGAGCCGGCAATGGATGCAGCGGAAGGATTCGGCACGACGGTTGTCGCCGCGCCGGCGTTGGGTTCGCGACAAGCGAATTCGTTCTCCGGGTATGCAGGGAGGCCGACGGATCGATCGGCGTCACGCTCCCGGACAAGGAACGACCGTCCCGGTCGGGACGGTCTCGGCGCTCGCGGCAATGGCGAGGGCTACGAGCGGGCGGTCCTCCGGAGGCGTGACGCGAACGCGGCGGCCACGGCGGCTGCGATCATGAAACGCTCTCCTTCCCGGCTCGCCGGGCCATTTGCTCAGCCCTGAGATCTGCGAACCGTGGCGGAGCATGGACCGCCACCTTGTCGGCGTCAAGGGCGAACGGGGTCCGACGCGTTCAATCGGTCGACCCGCGCCCCGGACAGCTCGTGACGAGTGGCTCCGCGGACCTGAGCAATGACCTCAAGATGGGGGTGATGACGAACGGACGGATGGCACGATCAACTGACGACATCCGAATTCGCCCGTGGGATCCCGCCCTGGACACCCGCTGGTCAACCGAAGCCCTCGAGACCGGTCTCGCGGGCCGGCGACAGGCCCGCCGCGGCGAGATCGTGGACGTCCTCGACGGCGAGGCCTGGATCGCCGAGCTCGGCGATCGGCCGATCGGCATCGTCGCCGTCCGCCCCGACGGCCCGGATCAGGTCGAGCTGGCAGCCCTGCTCGTCATGGAGTCGGGCCGCGGGATCGGGTCGGCCCTGATCGACGCGGTGCTCGACGCGGTTCGCCCTCGAAGCATCCGGCGCGTCTGGGTGGTGACGACCAATGACAACCTCGCCGCCCTCCGGCTCTACCAGAGATGCGGCTTCCGGCTTGCCGCGGTCCGGCCGGGCGCCGTCGATCGCGCTCGGGCCACGCTCAAGCCGGAGATCCCGGCGGTCGCAGCGAACGGCATCCCGATCCGCGACGAGATCGAGCTGGAGATCGTGTTCGAGCGCGATGCCTGAGGACAGTCAGGCCCAGGCACGGCGTAGGATCTTCGCGATGCCGAGTCCCGCAACGCCGCCAAGCGCCCCACCGTCAAGCCCTGACTTCCCGCCGTCCGAAGAGAAGTGGCGGCGCCTGCTCGTGGACCAGGCGCCGTTCCTGCAGAGCCGCCGGTGGCATGCCCGGATGCCGAGCTCGCCGCGATGCAAGCTGTGCGCAGCGCCGTTCTCCGGGCCCGGCGGGCTTGTCATGCGGTTCGCCGGCCACGCCAGGTGGGCCAAGAACCCGAAGTACTGCACAGGCTGCTTCCACATGCTCAGCAGCAATCACGGCGGGGCCGAGATCGAGTGCTCGCTCCTGTTCGCCGACGTTCGCGGTTCCACAACCCTTGCGGAGCGCATGTCACCGCGCGAGTTCAACCGCCTGATGGGTCGTTTCCACGACACGGCAACCGACGTCCTCGTTGATCACGACGGCATCATCGACAAATTCGTGGGTGACGAGATCATCGGGATCTTCGTTCCCGCGATGGCGAGCCCGCAGCACGCGGCTCGAGCCGTCGACGCCGCTCGAACGCTGCTTACGGCGACCGGTTTTGGGACAGCGTCCGGACCCTGGGTCCCGATCGGGATCGGCGTCAACACCGGGGTGGCCTACGTCGGCTCGATCGGCGACAGCTCCGACACCGAGATGACCGCCATAGGCGATGTCGTGAACGTCACTGCCCGCTTGTCGTCGGTCGCGGCGGCCGGCGAGGTCCTCGTCACAACCGCGGCCGCCGCGGCGGCCGGCCTGCCCGGCGATCTACCTCGTCGTTCGTTGCACCTGAAGGGCAAGTCGCAGCCGACCGATGTCGTCGTCTTCACGGGTTCCGGCTAGTCGATCTTCTCGGCTACTCATGTCGACAGACGCCGTGAGGGCAACGCCTGCCGTTACGTGCCGCCGCTTCGGCCCGTTGCCGCCTCGAGCGCTTGGATCAGGCGGTCGAGCATCTCCCAGCGGCGGCGCCGGTCGGCGACTTCAGCGGTCAACGACTCGCGCTGGGAATCGGTCCCGTAGCCGAGGTTGTGGCGCTGCGCCCGACGCTGGACCTCGCTGAGCTCAGTCGCCCGTGCCGCAAGGAGGGCGCCGCGTAGGGCGTGTAGCTCGTCGTCGGATTCGATTCCGACGATGATCTCGACCGAGCGCTCGGAGCCGTCCGTCGATCCGCTGCGCGTCACGAGACGTCAGGTCGGGGTTGGACCGCGTTCCGCAGTCCAGTGCGATCGCTCACAGCCGGCCCAGCGCGGTCATGAGGATCAGGATCGTCGTGATCCCGACGAGCTCGGCTCGAAACCCCACCCGGACGCGACCAAGGAGCGAAGCAGGCGTGGCGGAGCCGTCGTCCCAGACGCCATCGTCGTCCCGGAGCCGGCGCGCCGCCGGGCTCGTGACCCGACCGCCGATGGCGAAGACCGCGATTGCGACCACGATCGACGCGATCCAGACGAGCCCGTACGGCGTGCCGAGGGCATCGGCGCCCTGAATTCGCCCGAACACGATCCCGCGGACGAGGCCGGTGACCGCCGCGGTCAGGGCTGCCGCGATCATCAAGCGCTCGGGGCCGAGGATCACGCCGCGGATCAACTCCCGTTGTCGCTCGGGCGACTGGCGCACGACGAACGGGAGCAGGACGGCGTTCGCGAAGAGCGAACCGCCGAACCACGCGGCCCCGCCGGCCACATGGACGAATTGGACGATCGCCGCACCGGAGTCCACGGCGAGAGACTAGTCGACCGTCCCCGGTTGGTCGATCGCCAGCCGGGCCACGACCGCCTGGGTCAGGCCCCATGCCCGTGACGCGTCGCGCGGCAAGCGGATCCGGACCTGGTTGCTGGCGAAGGTGACCTCGGACGGCCTGACTCCGGGCAGCCCGCCGCCGGCGAGGAGCCGCATCGCGGTCGCTCGGGTCATCCCCTCGCCGAAGCGGACGACCAGCTGGCCGTCCTCTCGCGACATCGAGGCGACGCCCGCCGCCTCGGCGGTCAGCCGCAGCTCGGCGACTTCGACGAGGCGGACGACCGGAGCCGGCAGCGGCCCGAACCGGTCCATCAGCTCCTGGCGGAAGGCGGCCAGGTCCCCACTCGTGCGGGCTTGCGCCAACCGCCGGTACAGCTCGAGCTTCTGCGCCTCCTCGGGGACGTAGTCGTCGGGCAGGTGGGCCTCGACCGGAAGGTCGACGACGGCTTGCGGCTTCTCGATCCGCACCGGGCGATCCTCGCGCAGCGCCTTTCGTTCCTCGACCGCGTCCGCCAGGAGCCGCGAATAGAGATCGAAGCCGACCGCGGCCATGTGCCCGGACTGCTCGCCGCCGAGGATGTTGCCGGCGCCGCGGATCTCGAGGTCGGCGAGCGCGATCTGGAATCCGGCACCCAGCTCGGACGCGTTGAAGATCGCCTGGAGCCGCTTCCGTGCCTCCTCGCTCATCCGTTCGCGGCGGCGGTAGAGGAGGTAGGCATAGGCCCGCCGCGACGACCGCCCGACCCGCCCCCGGAGCTGGTAGAGCTGGGCCAGCCCGAGCGTGTCGGCCCGGTCGATCACGATCGTGTTCGCGTTGGGGATGTCCAGCCCCGACTCGATGATCGTCGTACAGACGAGCACGTCCGCCTCGCCGGCGGCGAACGTGATCATCACGCTCTCCAGGTGGCCCTCGGGCATCTGGCCATGGCCGACGACGAACCGGGCGTCCGGCAGCATCCGCCGGAGCTGCTCGGTCTGGGCCTCGATCGTCTCGACCCGATTGTGGACGTAGAACACCTGGCCGCCGCGGTCGAGCTCGCGCAGGATCGCGTCTCGGACGAGCCCGGCCGAGGCTTCGGCGACCCGGGTCTGGATCGGCAGGCGGTCCTCCGGCGGCGTCTCGATGACCGACATGTCGCGGACACCGGCGAGGGCCAGGTTGAGGGTCCGCGGGATCGGCGTCGCGCTGAGGGTCAGGACGTCGACTTCGCGGCGCAGCTGCTTGAGCTTCTCCTTCGCGGCGACGCCGAACCGCTGCTCCTCGTCGACGACGACGAGGCCGAGATCGCGGAACCGGACGTCCCTCGAGAGGAGGCGGTGCGTCCCGATGACCAGGTCGACCGACCCATCGGCCAGGCCGTCGATCGTCCGGCCCTGCTCGGCGACCGTCACGAACCGCGACAGAAGCCGGACCTTGAGCGGGAACGCCGCGAAGCGCTGGCTGAACGTCTGGTGATGCTGCGCGGCGAGCACCGTCGTCGGGACGAGGACCGCGACCTGCTTGCCGTCCTGGATCGCCTTGAACGCCGCCCGCAGGGCGACCTCGGTCTTGCCGTAGCCGACATCGCCGACGACGAGCCGATCCATCGGCCGGCCGGCCTCCATGTCGAGCTTGACCTCGACGACGGCCCGAAGCTGGTCGGGGGTCTCCTCGTACGGGAAGCTCGCCTCCATCTCGCCCTGCCACGGGGTGTCGTCGCTGAACGCGTGACCGGGCGCATTGGCCCGGGCGGCGTACAGGTCGAGCAGCTCCTCGGCCAGGTCCGCGACGGCCCTCCGGACCCGCTGCTTGGTCTTGAGCCACTCGGTGCCGCCGAGCTTGCTGAGCTGGGGGTGCTCGGCGCCCGAGTAGCGCGAGATCCGGGTGATCTGCTCCACGGGGACGAAGATCTTGTCGGTCCCGGCGAAGGTCAGCTCGAGATAGTCGCGATCCTCGCCGTCGGCGTGGTTGCCGCGCCGGAGCATCCGCTCGTAGCGTGCGACGCCGTGGTCGATGTGGACGACGAGGTCGCCCGGGGTGAGCCGCTCGAGGATGTCGCGGGGGACGACCCGACGCATCGCCTTCGGGCGGCGGACCCGGACGCTGCCGAACAGCTCCCGGTCGGTGACGAAGACAAGACCGTCGGGACCACCGGAGAAGCCGCCGTTGAGGCTGCGCTCGACGAGCGCGACCGCGCCGGGCGGTGGGGCTACGGGGGCGTGAACGACGGCGACGGCATGACCGGCCTCGTCGAGGAGCTCGGCGAGGCGAGGCGCCTGGTCGCTCGCCAGGACGACCCGCGCCCCATCGGCCTGCCAGCGCTCGACGGCGCCGGCAATCCCGGCCGCCCGGGTCACCGGGAGCTGCGGCTCGCGCCAGCCGAACACGTCGCCGGAGCTCAGCCCGCGGGCCGCGAGGGCCGCGCCGTCGGGCATCTCGGACTCCCAGGTCAGCTCCAGCGTCCGGCTGCCGACGAGGCGGCTCTTCCAGTCGCGTGGGGCGAGGTAGGTCGTCGGCCAATCCTTCGGCAGCTCGCCGCTGTCCACGAGCTCGGCCCGCCGCTCGTCGGCCTGGCGCCACAGGAAGCCGGCGGCCTCGGCGATCTCGCCGGGCTCGTCGAGAACGAGCAGGGTCGACGCGTCGAGGTGGTCGAAGCCGGTCGCCGGGGCGAGCTGGGCCGCCCAGACCTCGGCCCCGTCGCCGACCGTCAGCGCGCGCGTCGCGGCGCCTTCGATTCCGGTCAGGCGGGCCCCGGAAGAGCCGCCGGAGGCTCCGGCCGCGGATCCGAGCCCGGGTCCGACCCCATCGCCTTCGAACCGGACGAGATCCACGGCGAGTCGCTCCGGCAGCTTGGCGGCGGACCGGCCGAGCCGTTCGCGGAGCGCGGTCACGCCTTCGTGCGGCGTGAGGAACTCCGACGCGGGCAGGAGGATCGCCTCCTCGAGCGGGGCGACGGTCCGCTGATCGGTCGGGTCGAACGCCCGCAGCGAATCGATCTCGTCGCCGAAGAACTCGATCCGGACCGGGAGGGTCGCCGACGGCGGAAAGACATCGACGATTCCACCACGGCGGGCGAACTCGCCCCGGCCCGCGACCTCGGCGGCGGGCGTGTAGCCGAGACCCAGCAGCTCGCGGAGGAGCGCCTCGGGCCGGAGGCGGCTGCCGATCCGCAGCCGACGCGGCTCGTCCGGCAGGTCGTCGGGCGCGATCGTGTGCTGGAGCAGGCCCTGAACGCTCGCGACGAGGATCCGGGCGGTCCCGCTCCGCCACGTGGACAGGGCGGCGACGCGGGCCGCCGTCTCGTCGGCGACGAGCTCGCTCCGTTCGTAGGCAAGGGCCGTCCGCGGCTCGAGGACGACCACCGCGGCGGGGTCGCCGAGCCAGGCCGCGAGCTCCTCGGCCACGCGGTCGCCGATCTCGGCGTCGCGCGCGATCCAGGCCAGGCGCTCCCCGTCGACCACGCGGGCGAGGGTCGCTGCAAGAAACGTCTTGGCGCCGTGCGGAACGGAGCTGAGGCCGACGTGGCGGCCCGGTCGACGGATCGGATCGGCGCCGGGCCGAATCGCGGGGGCCGCCAGCCGCTCGCGAAGATCGGCGAAGGTCCCCGTCGTCGCGAGGAGCGGCGGGAGCGCCGAGAGATCCGGTTGCCGCCGGCCGGCCCCGCTGCCGCTGCCCGAAGACGCGGCGCTCGACGCGGCAAGCCGCCGATCGCGGCCGCGCCTGCCGCGCATCACGGGTCCGGCGCTCACTCGGGCTCCTCGCGACGGAGGACCTTGCGCCAGCCGGTCCTCGTTCGACGGACACCCGCGTCGTCGGGTGGCCCGTCGACGGCCCCGGGCGCCGCGAGCCGGGTCTCGTCGGCAGGCCGGAGCTCGAACATGTTGAAGCGGTTGGCCGCCTTCGACGTGCCGTGGCGGGCCCACTCCTCGACGGCGTCGGCCGCGACCTCGAGGAGCCCGTCGAGGCGCTGTCGCTCGTCCGGCTCGAACGGGGCGAGGACGTGGTCGACGAATGCCCGCTCGGGGGCGCCGATCCCGACCCGGAGTCGGCTGAACTTCTCCGTCCCGAGCTCGTCGATGATCGAGCCGAGGCCGTTGTGGCCACCGGGTCCGCCGTTCTCCCGGAATCGGAGCTTGCCGAACGGCAGCGCGAAGTCGTCAGCCACGACCAGAAGGTCGTTGAGGGGGGCGTGCTCGCGGGCCAGGACCTTGCGAACCGCGAGCCCGGAGTCGTTCATGAACGTCAGCGGCTTGACGATGGTCAGGTCAAGGCCGCGAAATCGGCCCATCGCGATCGCGGCGGCGTCGCGCGTCCGACCCCGGCCGGCCCACCCGGCGCGATCGGCGATCCGGTCGAGGACCATCCAGCCGATGTTGTGACGGGTCTTCTCGTATTGGGCGCCCGGATTGCCCAGGCCGACGACGATCTTCACGCGTTCTCCCGGCGCCCGGCGGGCGCGCCCTCCGTTCGGCGCGGACAACACGCCGAACGGGCCCGTTCCCGTCTCGGGAGGGCCCGCAAGCATGGTAGCAGCGGCGCCGGTTCGGCCTCCCGGCGGACCCGCGGACCGGCCCGACCCGCTCAACGGCGCGATCTGCCAGACTCGCGTTGGCTTCCGCGGGGGTGTCCGACGCCGGACGACCGGGGCCGAGGAGGATGAGCCCGATGCCCGACTCGACGCGCCGCCCCGGCCCCGGCCACGCGCACCAGCCGTCCTCCCACCGGCCGCTCGCTGGAGCAGGGCGGCCGACCGCGCGGGCGAGCACGATCGTCTCTCTGGCCGGTCTCGCGCTCGTGGCGTCCGGATTGTTCTCTCCGATCGTGGCCGCAGCGCCCGTTGCGGCGCAGACCGGCACGTCGCGGGCCGGCGCGGCGCCGGCGGCCGGTCAGCCCGCCGCCGCCCTCGCCGCGGCCAGGGTGACGCGTCAGGCGATCGGCCGCAGCGTGGGCGCCGGAATCTCCGTCGATCCGCGACGGGCCGCCCGCGAGGCCGTGGCCGCTCCTCGCCCCTCGGTTCGAACTGCGCGGCTGCGGGTCGATCTCGGCGCGAGGAGGGCGACCCCATTGCCGTTGTCGACGACTCCGAACGCCGCGAACTTGGCCGGCAGCAAGGCCGCTACGAGCACGGGCGGCGCGGCCCTCGTGACACAACCGGCTCCCGTTATCACGACACAGTTCCCGGGCATCGCCCAGGCCGAGGCGTGCACGTGCGAACCGCCCGACCCGTGGATCGCTGTCAGCGCGACCTACGTCGTCCAGACGACGAACGGCCTGGTCCGCATCGACAACCGGTCGGGCACCACCCTGCTCTCGATGCCGACGTGGGCGCTCTTCGCGGTACCCGTCGACCGGTTCGACTCCGACCCGCGAATCCTGTGGGACCAGGTCCACGGCCGGTGGATCGGAGTCCTCACGACGTACCGGGGAGACTTCAGCGCCAGCGGCCTTCGTCTGGCCGTGTCCGAGACGGCCGATCCGACGGCGGGCTGGATCGTCTACGCCATCGAATACGGAGGCGGCATTCCCGACTATCCCGGGATCTCGAGCTCGGCCACGCGGATCGTGCTGACCTCGGACGACTTCCGCGATGCGAGCACCTTCCTCGGACCGACCTGGATCGAAATGGACTGGTCGAACATCCTGGCCGGCACCGACCTGTATATCGGCGGTGTCTCGTACCGGGCGGCCGCAGGCAATCCGCCGCCGGCGTTCGGTCACTTCCGGCCGGCGATCACCCTCTCGCCGGTTCTCAACACGCCCGTCATCTACGAGGACGGCGACAGTCCCGGGTACTTCGAGATCGCGGGCGGCGCCCACTCGCCGCCCCCCGCCCAGAACGTCCACCTCCTGACCACGGAGTTCGGGCTCGAGAAGTTCAGCCTGCCGCCGGTTCCGGTCCAGCCGGGCGCCGTGAGCATAGCCAACGCTGCGGATGAGCGCCCGACCGACGCCGTCTACCGGAGCGGCAGCCTGTGGTTCACGTCGACTGCGGACTACAACGACGGCAGCGCCCATTGGAGCAGCGCCCGCTGGACGCAGGTGCTCACGACCGCCAACGGTCTCGATCTGACCGGCGCGAAGGACTACATCGCGGCGACGAGCGGCACTCATTACGTGATGCCGGGGGTCGGGATCAACGGCAGAGGCAGCGCGATCATGGCCGTCACTGCCATGGATCCGATCGCGATGAACCCGACGACGGTGGTCGGCGGGTTGATGGCCGGTTCCATTGCGCCGACCCCGCTGGTCGCGATCGAGACCTCGCCCGCCGCCTACATCGGCGACCGCTGGGGGGACTTCCTCGGGATCGCCGCGGACCCGTCGGGTGCCGGCTCGGTGTGGCTCGCCCACGAGCTGAGCGACGCCGACGGCAAGTGGCGAACGAGCGTGGTCAGGATCGTGTCGGACGGCACGCCGCCCGGAGCGCCCGGTCCGACGAGCCAGGTCCCCCTCATTCCGGCCACGCTCGGCTCGACGGTTCCGATCCGGGTGAGCTGGGGCGCGGCGCCCGACATCGACAGCGGGATCACGTCCTACCTCGTCGAGCGATCCGACGACGGCGGCGCGTTCTTCGGAGTCTCGATCCCCGGCACGTCGATCACCCAACCGCTCCTGTTCGGCCACACGGTCCGGTACCGGATCACGCCCACGGACGTCGTCGGCCTGGTTGGGCCGCCGACCTACAGCCCGACGTTCTACCCGGTCCTCACGCAATCGACGTCATCGACGACCCTCACGGGAACCTGGGGCACCACGTTCAACACCGGCTTCTCCGGCGGGACCGCACGCTACTCGACGAGGGCCGGCGCCAGTGCGACGTTCACCGCGACGTTCGCCCGCTCGATCGCGATCGTCACGACGAAGGCCGCGACGCGGGGCTCGTTCCGGGTCTACGTCGACGGCATCTACCGGGGCACGATCAGCACCTATTCCGCGGTGACGAGGTTCCGCCAGCTCGTCTACCAGTTCAGCTGGCCGACCCGCGGCACGCACAAGGTCAAGATCGTGGTCGTCGGGACGGCGGGTCGGCCGCGGGTCGACCTCGACGCGTTCGTCGTGCTTCGCTGACGCCGCCGGGCGAGTGGCTGCTCGGACGACGATCCCTATCGTCCGGCGGCGAGCAACCGCTGTTCGAGGGTCCGCATCTCGCCCTCCTCGATGGGATCGGCGTGATCCCAGCCGCAGAGGTGGAGCGCGCCGTGGGTGACCAGGAGCCGGAGCTCGTCCGTCGTGGACCACTGGACGTTGCCGGTCTGGCCACCGCGGCCGGAGGCGGCCTGGTCGGCGGCCCGTTCGACTGACACGACGATGTCGCCGATGTGGATCCGCCTCCCGGGCGGGCCGGTGAACGTCGCCGCATCGCCGGGCGGCGGAACCGGACCTCGATCCGTGTCGCCGGCGTGGGCTGGAAAGGCCTCGGGGGGAAGCAGCGGAAACGACAGGACGTCCGTCGGTCCTTCGTGACCGAGCTGGGATTCGTTCAGACCGGCGAGCTCCGCATCGTCGGACAGGATCAGCCCGACCGACCCGGGCGACGGCGCTCCGGCCACGTCGAGCGCGGCCGCGATCGCCCGGGCGAGGTTCGCGATCGCGATTCGATGCCGCCCGCCATGAGAATCGACGACCGCCGGGCGAACGGTCGGATCGATCCGCCACGGCGCCAGGTAGATGGAGGTCATGGCTCCGCGCGTCGGCGGTCGTCGGCGATCGAGGGCACCCGGCTCGCGGGCGCCGGGCTCGCGGGTGGAGCGACGCCGGTCACGCCCCCGTGCCGGACCCGGTCCCGCGCCGCGACTCGAGCTCGACCACCTTGTTCTGCGGGTACGCGATCCGCTGGTGGTACATCCCGAGAAGCTGCTGGACGAAGGCTTCCTTGATCTTCTCGACGTCGCGCAACGTCAGGTCGCATTCGTCGAACTGGCCGTCGGACAGCCGCTCGTCGATGATCCGCGCGACCATCGCCCGGATCGCCGGCTCATCCCTGGACTCCAGCGAGCGGACCGACGCCTCGACGCCGTCGGCCAGCATGATCAGGGCCGCCTCGCGGGACTGTGGCTTGGGGCCGACGTGGCGGAACTTGCGCTCGTCGACCGTCGCCGCGGCACGCGCCCCGTCGGTCGTCTGCGGGCCGCCGTAGGGCGCCGCCGCGATCCCCTTCGCCCGGGCGTAGAAGTAGCTCATGATCACGGTCCCGTGGTGCTGCGGGATGAAGGCGATGAGGCTCTTCGACAGCTTCGCCTTGTAGGCGATGTCGATTCCATCGGCCGTGTGCTGCTTGAGGATCTGGGCGGACGTTTCGGGGTCGAGCTGGTCGTGGACGTTCTCGCCGCCGGCCTGGTTCTCGATGAACGCGAGCGGGTTCGCGAGCTTGCCGATGTCGTGGTAGTAGGCCGCGACGCGGGTCAGGAGCGGATCGGCGCCGATCGCCTCTGCGGCTCGCTCGGCGAGGTTGCCGACCATCAGCGAATGGTGGTACGTCCCGGGCGTCTCCACGAGCAGGCGCCGCAGCAGGGGCTGGGATGGGTTTGCCAGCTCGAGCAGCTGGAACACCGTCAGGATCCCGAAGACGCTGCCGAACACGGCGAAGGTGCCGATCGCGGCGACCGCAGAGCCCGCGGCGGACAGGACCGAGGCGCCCATCAGCTCGATGACGCCGCGGGCGTCATGCAGCCCCAGGAACCCGTAGGTCGCGACGACGAGGACGTTGACGATCGCGACCGCGAGGCCGGCCTGGACGAAGACCTGGAACCGGTCGCCGCGGCGGATCCCGACGATCCCGGCCATGCCGCCGAGGAAGATGTAGGCCATGAGCTCGAGCGATCCGGTCGGGCCGTTCACCGCCCCTCCGAGCAGGGCGAGCATCGCGAGGACGATCGTGGCCACGCCGGCGTCGAGGAGGATCGCGAGCAGCATCCCGGCAGCGGCGGTCGGGAGGATGAACGGCAGGCCGTGACGTCCGGCCGTGAGCTTCAGGAGGAGCGTCGTCCCGATCACGATGAGCCCGATCAGGACCAGGGCGCTCGTCCGGTGCCAGAGCTGGCGACGGAACCGCCAGATCCACCCGAACAGGATCCCGACGATCAGGACGGCGAGCAGGAACCAGCCGCCGAGCCGGGCGACATCGGGACGCGCCTCGGTCAAGCCGAACACGTTGATCGCCTCGAGGGCGACCGGCGTGACCTTCTCGCCGTGGCGGACGATCGTCTCGTTGACCGCATAGTCGACCATGACCGGCGCCACCGCGTTCGCGGCATCCTGACGGGCCAGGTTCGTCTGGTCGTTGCTGTACGACGAGTTGGCGACGACGAGCGGCGAGATGATCTGCGCGGCCAGGGTCCGCTCCGCCTCGTTGAGGCCGCCGGCCATCTGCCCGGTCAGCGCGACCTTTGCCGGCTCGACGGCCGTGTCGCGCAGCTCCCTGCGCTCCGTCAGGTCGAGGACTCGCGATGCTTCGGCCCGGACGGCCGCCCAGCGCTCCTTCGTCAGACCGACGAGCGTCGTCCGGGTCTGGTCGGTCAAGCCCGGCAGGGCGCTCTCGAGCAGGCTCGTCTTCTCGTCGGGCTTCGTCGCATCCTCGAACGCCCGGTCGACCGGCTTGACCTGTCGCTCGAACGTCGCGAGCTGGGCCTGGGCGATCTGGGTGGCCTTCTCGGTCGAGTAGTCGTAGACCAGATCGACGTCGCGGCTGGCCTTGTCTCTCGCCTCGGCGGTCAGGATGTCGCTGGAATAGCTCTGGGCTCGCGGCGCCACGATGTCGGCCGACGCGACGTCACCGACCTCGATCACGAGCCGCCGCGGCAGGAGATCGAGGGCGAAGATCGCCGTCATCACCACGATCAGGAACGCCGCGCCGATCGCCAGCCGGACGAGGTCGCGTCGAGTGAACGTCGAGCTGGGCGCGATCGCTCGCTGGGTCAACATCGGGCTGTCGTGGCGGGGATGGCGGGCTCAGCCCGCTCCGTGCGGGCCGGTCGCGTCATGACCGACGAGGTCGGCTCGGGCGAGGGCCTGGGCGACGAGCTCCGAGACACGCCGGCCGTCGGCTCGGCCGCGGGTTCGGGGCGACAGCCAGCCCATCACCTTGCCGAGGTCCCGGGCGCTGTTCGCGCCCGTCGCGGCAACCGCCTCGCCGACGAGCGCCTGGATGGCCGCATCGTCGAGCTGCTCGGGGAGGTATTCGGTGAGGATGGCGATCTCCGCCTCCTCCTTCGCCGCGAGATCCTCGCGCGCGCCCTTGCGGAACGCGTCGATCGACTCGCGGCGGGTCTTCACCTCGCGCGTCAGGATGGCGGTGACGTCGTCGTCGCCGAGCTCGCGGCGATCGCGCTTCTCCACGGTGTAGACGGCGTTCTGGGCCATCCGCAGGACGTCACGACGCAGCGCGTCACCGGATCGCATTGCGGCGGTGACGTCGGCCTGGATCCGATCTCGAAGGGACACCGGAATGGCTACCTCGGGCGGGGGCGGGGCGTCGCCGGGTCAGCGGTCGACGGCACCGAACGCCCTGGGGGCGCAGATCGGGCGGAGGTCGATGCTCAGCCGACCGCGGTTCGGGCGTTCTTCTTGCGCTTGGCTTCCTTGCGCTTGCGCTTCACGCTCGGCTTCTCGTAGTGCTCGCGTCGGCGAGCCTCGGCGAGGATGCCGGACTGCTGGATCTTCTTGTTGAAGCGGCGCAGGGCGCTCTCGAACGTCTCGTTCTCACCCACTCGGACTTCTGCCAATCCCGGTTCACCTCCTCGGGCTCGTGTCTCGTTCTCATCCTGGCCGGGTGGAGCCGCCGCCGACACGGATCGCCCATGCCACGAGGTGGCAGAGCCGCCGGAGCATAGCCGAGCGCCCTGAACGGGTCAATCGGGGTCGAGCGGCCCTCGCGGAGGGATGCGAGGGCTCACTGACCCGCAACGTCGAGGGACCTCGCGCGTCTACCATCGAACCGCCCATGGACACCCTCCTCGACCTCCTCGACGACGCGTTCCGCCGATTCGCCGACCGGCCGGCGGTCGGGCTGTGGCACGACGACGGAACGACGACCACCTGGACGTACCGTGAGCTCGATCGACGCAGCCGGCTCGCGGCGTGGCGACTCCGCGAGCAGCTCGGGCTGCAGCCGGGCGACCGGGTGCTGACCTGGAGCCCCTCGGAGCCGGCGCTCCCGGCCGTGTATTTCGGGGCGATGCGGGCCGGCCTGATCCTCGTTCCTCTCGACCTGCGGATGAGCGCCGAGGCGATCGCCGGGATCGTCGGCCGGGCGGAGCCACGTCGGCTGATCCTCGGCACGGGACGCGACGCGCCCGACCCGGCGGCCGGCGGACTGGCGGCATTCCCGACATCGACGGTCCAGGATCTCGTCGCCGATCCGGACGAGACGATGGCGGCCGATTGGGCGATGGCTGTTGACGCCTGGCCGCGCCCGCGCCCGGACGACGTCTGGGACCTCATCTTCACGTCCGGCACGACGGGCACGCCGAAGGGCGTGATGGTCGCGCACGACAATCTCCTCGTCACGATCAAGGCGATCGACGGGGTGATCCCGCCCCTCGAGCACCGGATCGTCTCGGTCCTCCCCCTCAGCCATCTGTTCGAGCAGGCGATCGGGCTGATCTATGCGCTGAGCGTCGGCGCCGACATCCTGTACGTGCGGAGCCGGAACCCACGGGTCCTGTTCGAGGCGCTCCGGTCCCACCGGGTGACGAGCATGATCGTCGTCCCGCAGGTGCTCGACCTGTTCTGGAGCGCGATCGAACGCGAGGCGGACAAGTCCGGTCGGCGCGCCTCGTTCGATCGCCTCCGGGGGATCGCCCGACACCTCCCCTATCGCGTCCGGCGGATCGCGTTCCGGAGCGTCCACGACCGGCTGGGTGGCGGGCTGCGCCTCTTCGTCTCCTCGGGCGCGTTCCTGCCGCCGGCGCTGCAGCAGGGGTGGGAGGACCTCGGCGTCGTCGTCGTCCAGGGATACGGCAGCACCGAGAACGGGTTCGGGACGTGCACGACGCCGGAGGATCACGGGCTCGGAACCGTCGGCCGGCCCGTGCCCCCGGTCGAGCTCCGGGTCGCCGCTGACGGCGAGGTCCTCTTCCGTGGCCCGACCCTGTTCAAGGGCTACTGGCGGGACCCCGAGGCGACCGCCCGGACGATCGACACCGACGGCTGGTACCACACCGGCGACATGGGCCACCTCGACGCTGGTGGCCGGCTGATCCTGAGCGGCCGGACGAAGGATCGGATCGTTCTGCCGAACGGATTCAAGGTGTACCCGGAGGACATCGAGAACGCCCTCCGGGTCGCCGGCATCCGGGATGCGATCGTCGTCGAGACCGGGCCTGGCCGGATCGAGGCGGTCGTCCTGCTCGACGGCGTCGGCGCCCCGGACGAGGCCGCTGCCAAGCCGCTGATCGACACCGCCGTCCGGGCGGCCAACGCCGCCCTCGGGCCGCAGCAGCGAGTCGCAGCATGGCGCATCTGGCCGGACGACGACTTCCCGCGGACCCACACGTTGAAGATCCGCCGCGATCCGATCCGGACCTGGGCCGAGGGCGGCGGTCTCCCGGCCGGCGCCTGACCGATTCGGCTGGTCGGGCACCGGCGAGGCCGACCCCAGATGAAGGCAGCCTCCGACTCATGGCCGGAGACATCGCTGCGGACGTCCGCGTAACTAGCGGGGGATGGAGAACCCGATTCCGAGGGTCCCGAGCGATGCGGCGATGGCGGTCTCCGTTGTCGCGTCCGCGTCCGACGGCGACCACGTGAAGAGGATCAGCGTCGGGCCGACTTCGCGGAGGACGTGCTGGGCGTCCCGCGGGAAGTTCACCCGGGCGGGACCCGTTCCGAGGTAGCCCGCCTCCTCGTTGCCGGCGTCGACCGCCGCGGCGGCGTCGGGAAACTCGTAGACGACGACGAAGCCCGCGTCGGGCTGGTCCGGGAGCACGATCTGGTAGACCGCCCGCGGTGCGTCGCGGAGCCGGGCCGACTCCGGCGGTCGATAGGGTCGCTGTGTGTCGTCGAGCTGGACGGGGACCGACGCGAGCGAGGCGGCGATCAGGCCGCGAGTCTGGGCCGTCGCTCCGGTGACTGCGCCCGCCGGGCCCAGGCTCGCCGGTGGAACGGATGCCAGGCTGCTGTTTGCGCCGATCCCACAGCCGCCGAGGGCCAGACCCGCGGCGAGCGCGGCAACCGCGAGGGCAACGGTCCGCCTCACCCGGGCGGCCAATCGAACGCTCGACCGCCCATCAGGTGGAAGTGGAGATGGTCGACCGTCTGGCCGCCCCAGCGCCCGACGTTGCTCACGATCCGGTACCCGTCGGTGGCAATCCCGGCGTCGTGCCCGATCCGGGCCAAGGTCGCGAACACTCGCCCAAGGAGCGGGCCGTCCGCCTCGATCAGGTCGGCCGCCGACGGGATGTGCACCTTCGGGACGACGAGCACGTGGGTCGGGCTGCGCGGGGCGATATCGTGGAAGGCGAGGACCAGCTCGTCATCGACGATCGTCTTCGCCGGCAGCTCGCCCCGCACGATCCGGCAAAACAAGCAGTCGGCTCGGGGGGCGCGGTCAGCGGGCATGAACAGGTGCTCCGGTCGTGAACGTCCATGGCGACATCGAGATCCGGGGGGACGACAGCGACAGGATGCGGCCGACGACGCGATCCCGTCGGGCCGGATCGACACCATCGATCGCGACCCGGCCGATGGCGTTCTCGAGGTCGAGCTCCGGCTGAGACGGGGCCACCGCGACGAGGGTGTGATCCGCCGCGTGGCCCGCCCAGCGGCCATCGTCGAGACGTGACTCGAACAGGACATCCCCCACCCCGCCGACCCGCCCACTCGCCCATCGCTGCCGCGCGTCGGCTGCAACCGCCAGGAGCGCCGCCGCGCGAGCCTTCTTTGTCGGCTCGGCCACCTGGCCGGTCATGCGCGTCGCAGCGGTCCCAGGCCGCGCCGAGTAGCGAAAGACGTGGATGCCGGCGAAGTCGATCGAGTCGATGAACGAGAGCGACCGCTCCCAGGCCGCGCCGTCCTCGGTGGGGAACCCGACGATCACATCGCCGTGGACCGCGACTCCCGGGACCGCTTCGCGGACACGCCCGACGACCGTCGCGTAGTCCGCCGCCGAGTAGCGCCGGCCCATCCGCCGGAGCACGCCGCTGTCGCCCGATTGAAGCGGCAGGTGGACGTGGGGCATCGTCCGTGGCGCGCCGTCGCCCCAGACCCGGAGCAGCTCGTCGTCGACGTGCTGGGGCTCGATCGAGGACAGCCGGATCCGCTCGACGGCCGTCTCGTCGAGGAGGCGCCGGACGAGGCCGGCCAAGGTCAGCGCCGAGCGGCGATGGGAACCGCGCGCCCCGCGCTCGGACCAGCCGCCGTCGTAGGTCCCGATGTTGATCCCGGTCAGGACGACCTCGCGATGCCCGAATGCGAGCGCCCGCCGGACGTCCGCGATGACCACGTCCGGGGACAAGCTCCGCTCCGGGCCGCGGGCGGTCGGGATGATGCAGAAGGTGCAGAAGAACGAGCACCCGTCCTGGACCTTGACGAAGGCCCGCGTCCGTTCGACCGACGCGCGGTCATCGGCGATCCCCTCGACCTCGACGCCGGACAACGTGGGAAGGGCGCGGTCGACCCGCCCGCCGGACGGAGGCGACGACTCGTCGGCCCGCACGACCGCCGGTCCGAGGAGCCGATCGAGCTCGGCAAGGAGCGCGTCCTTCGCCCGGTTGTCGACGAGGCGGGCGTCGGGATCGGCGGCCGCGAACGCCGTCCGCCCGACCTGGACCGAGCAACCGGTCACGATGACCGCGGCGTCCGGGCTGGCCCGCCGTGCCCGACGAACCGCGTGCCGCGACTTCGCGTCGGCCTCGGCGGTGACCGTGCAGGTGTTGACGAGGACGAGGTCGGCCGGCCGATCGCCATCGACGATCGCGATGCCCCGCTCACGGAGGCGACGGGCGGCGCCCTCCATCTCGGACTGGTTGACCTTGCAGCCGAGGTTCGTGATCGCCGCCGTCCGGATCGGCCGGCCCGACGCAGGCGCATCCACGGTCAGGCCCTCACCACAGCTGCGGCTTCGTGCTCATCAGGAACCCGATCGTCCCGACGAGCGCCGCCATCGCATAGCTGACGTAGCGCTGCCGCTTCGCTCGCTCGAGCCAGAGCCGGTCGTCCGAGGCGGCCCGGATCCCGACGAGCCGGCGCAGGTTGGGGCGCTGGACGAAGAACGCGAGGAGCAGGTTCGCGGCATAGATCGCGAGGGCGACGAGGAGCCACGGTTGGCCGATGAGCAAGCCGCCGATGGTCACGACGAGTACCGCGCCGGTCAGCGCGAGGCCGATTCCGATGAGTAGCGTGCCGTGGGCCTGCATCCAAAGCAGGAATTGGACGACCCCGTTCGGGCTCTCCGCGGCCGCGCGGGTGGTCCGGAGCGCGAACGGCAGCAGGATCGAGGGCAGGAACAGGCTGACGGCCAGCGCGATGTGGGTGGCGAGGAGCGCGGGGAACCAAGCGGGCATCGACCCGATTGTATGGCGACGCAACGGCCCTAGCCGAGGCGGGCCTACTCCGGTCGAACGGCCTCGAGCGCGATCCAATCGCCATCGACCACCCGATCGACGACGGCCAGACCGACGCCCGCAAAGGCCTTCTGCACGTCCGTCTCGCGATCGACGAAGATCCCGGACGCCAGGAGCCGTCCCCCCGATCTCAGCTCGTCACGGAGCGGCGCGGCCAGTTCGATCAGCAGCGACCCGATCAGATTCGCGAGGACGAGATCGTACGCTGGCTGTCCGGACGGAAGACTGCCCTCGCGAGCCGTGACGTGGGACGCGAGGCCGTTGCGGGCAACATTCGCGATGGTCGCCTCGACGGCGATCGGATCGGTATCGACGCCGAGGACCGTCGTCGCTCCGAGCTTGACCGCGGCGATCGCCAGAATGCCCGACCCGCAGCCGATGTCGAGGACTCGCGCGGCGGCCAGATGGCCACGGTCGGCGGCCGACTCGAGCGCGGCGAGGCAGAGGCGGGTCGTGGGATGGAGACCGGTACCGAATGCCATCCCCGGGTCGAGGTCCAGGACGACATCAGCGGCGTCCGGCACGTGGTCGCGCCAGGTCGGTTTGATCACGAGCCGCCGCCCGACGCGGAGGACGGGGAAATGGGCCTTCCACGCCTCCGCCCAGTCCGTCTCGTGGACGATGCGGGTCGTCAGATCGCCGATCGGCCGGAGGCCGAACGCCTGGAGGTGCCCGAGCGCCTCGGCGGCCTCGGCAGCGGTCCGCTCGGCGGCTGCCAGATCGCGCGCGGGGACGTAGGCGCGAACCATTGCGGGCCGCATCGGATCGATCCGGGCGCCGAGTCCCTCTTCGACGAGCTCGAATGCCGGCTCGACGGTGACGCCACCGGGAGCGAAACGGCCGAGGACCTCGGAGACGGCCTCGACGGCCTCGTTGTCCACCTCGACGGAGAGCTCCAGCCATGGGCCGAGCCTCGGGCCCGGCACCGGTGGCGTGCTCTCAGCCAAGCGCGTCGCGGACCTTGTCGAAGATCCCGCCGTGGTTGGGGGCAACCGACTCGCCGGCGTCGGCCGCGTATTCGACGAGGAGCTCCCGCTGCCGCTTCGAGAGCCTGGCCGGCACGACCACGTTGACGAACACGTGGAGGTCGCCCTTCGAGCCCGTCCTGCGGAGGTGCGGCACGCCCCGGCCGCGCAGCCGGATCTCGGTGCCGGGCTGGGTGCCGGGCTTGACCTCGACCTGCTCGTCGCCGTCGACGGTCGGCACCGCGATCGACGTCCCGAGTGCCGCCTGGGCGATCGACACGTTGGCCTCGTAATACAGCTCCGTGCCCTCGCGGCGAAGCTGGGCGTGCGGCGTCACGTGGACCGCGACGTACAGGGAGCCGGCCGGGCCGCCGCGGACGCCGATCTCGCCCTCGTTCGAGAGCCGGATCTGGTGGCCCTCGTCGATGCCGGCCGGGATCGACACGCGGAGGGTCCGCTTCCGCTCGGTGCGGCCCTCGCCATGACAGGTCTCGCAGGGTTCCAGGACGAGCTTGCCCTCGCCCTTGCACTTGGGACAGGCCGTGACGTTGACCATCTGGCCGAGCATCGTCCGGCGTGTCGTCCGGATCTCGCCGCGACCGCCGCAGTTGTCACAGGCGACCGGCTGCGTGCCGGGCTTGGCGCCGCTGCCGCTGCACGTCTCGCACCGACCGTAGACCGGGAATTCGATCTCCTTGTCGGCGCCGCGGACGGCTTCCTCGAACGAGATCCGGATGTCATAGCGGAGATCCGCGCCGGCCGTCGGGTGGCCTCGCCTCGCGCCGGCCGCGGCCGTCCCGCCGAAGAACGCATCGAAGATGTCGCTGAACGAGCCGAAGCCGCTTGCGTCGAAGCCGGCGCCGCCATCGCCGCCGAGCCCGGCCTTCCCGAACATGTCGTAGGTCTGCCGGCGCTGGGGATCGGAGAGGACCTGGTAGGCCTCGTTGATCTCCTTGAAGCGCGCCTGGGCGCCCGGATCCGTGTTGACGTCCGGGTGCCACTGCTGGGCGAGCTTGCGGAATGCCCTCTTGATCTCGGCGTCGGTCGCGGTTCGTTCGACGCCGAGGGTGATGTAGTAGTCGAGCTCTGTCGCCATCTGCGCGCGAAGTCTATCCGGAGGTCGCCGCTCGGGTGGCTAGGATGATTGGATGACGGATCAGCCACGACTGACGGTCGCCCTGACGTTCGACCACGACTCCATCTCCGACGGCGTCCGGCGCGGCGACCCGCCGGTGAAGATGTCCCACGCCGAGTTCGGCGTCCGCGTCGGGGCGCCGCGGATCCTCGAGCTCCTGCGCGAGCGCGGGATCGTGTCGACCTGGTTCGTGCCGGGCCACACGCTCGAGACGTTCCCGGACTCGACCGCGGCGATTCTCGGCGGCGGGCACGAGCTCGCCTGCCACGGCTGGTTCCACGAGGACGCCGCCACCCTCGATCGTGACGAGGAGCGGGAGATGGTCGAGCGGTGTGCGGCCGCGGTCGCGCGGGTGACGGGCGCCCGGCCGGCGGGCTGGCGGGCGCCGTACTGGTCGCTCGGCGGCGCCTCGCTCGGCCTGATCGAGGGCGCCGGGTTCGTCTACGACTCGTCGTTGATGGCCGACGACTACCGGCTCTACCGCGTCCGCGAGGGCGACCGCCATTCGGTCGCCGAGGGCTCGCGGTTCGGGCGGGAAGGCGCGCTCGTCGAGGTGCCGGTGTCGTGGGCGCTCGACGACTGGCCGCACTTCGAGCCGTCGAGCGGCGGCGATCGCGACGGCTTGAGCGCGCCGTCGAAGGTCCTCGAGATCTGGACCGAGGAGCTGCGCTATGCGCGGGCACACGCGCCGGGCGGCCTGCTCACGATCACGATGCATCCCGAGTGCATCGGGCGCGGCCACCGGATGGCGATGCTGGAGCGGTTCGTCGACGCGGCGGCCGCGCTCGACGGCGTCGTCTTCGATCGGCTGGATCGGTACGTGGCGGCCTGGTCCGCCGAGGGCTGACCCGGCTCAGTCGCGGCCCTTCGTCGTCGCGATGTCGGCCTCGTTGCCGGCCGAATCCGCGACCGTCCACCACATCGGGGCGTACTCGTCGCGGACGAGGTGGCCACCCGCGGCGAGAGCCGCCTGGACGCGGGCCTCGGCCTCCTCGTACGGCACCCAGATCGCGAGGTGGATCGCCACGCCGCCGTCCGGGCGAGGCTCGCGCATTCTCTCGAACCAGAACGCCGGTCCGCGGTCGTGGGCGTCGACCAGGTCCTCATCGGGGCTGTCCTGCCGCGGCTCGTAGCCGAGGACGGCCCGCCAGAAGGGCACGATCGCGGCCGTGTCCAGCCCGCCAGGGATGACGAGCAGGCTCTGGATCGCGGTGGTGTCCGGCTCGAGATCGTGCTCGCGGGCGATCTCGGAGATCCGTCGGGCGAGCTCGACATCACGGCCGCTCGGACCCCACCAGTCGTCGGCCTGGGTCAGCAGCTTGACCGTCACACCGTCGTGGCGGACGTCGACCCCGGTGCCGACTTCGCCCATCCGCGGCAGCGCCGCGATCGCCTGCACGAACGCCGCAGATGCGGCGAAGGTCTGCGCCCGGAAGAAGGCACACGCGCCGTCGCTGATGACCCGCCAGTCGGCGACGCCCTCGGACGCATCGAACTGGGCTGGGGTGAGGTAGTCCGTCATGTAGCGATCCTCCCTGTCTCTTGCGATTCGGCGACCCGGACAGCCACCGCGAGCGCGTCGCGCAGCATCGGCTGGGTGAGCTTGCCGGTGAACGTGTTCTGCTGGCTCGGGTGGTAGGAACCGAAGACGACATACCCGCCGGCCCGTGCCAGTGCGCCATGGCCGAACGTCGGCCGCGGCCGCGCGTCATGGCCGGTGAGCTCAGCGATCGTCCGAAACGCCGACTCCCAGGCAATCGCCCCGAGCGCGACGAGCACCCGGACGTCGCCGAGGAGCCGAAGCTCGCGGACGAGGAACGGCTGGCAGGTCGCTCGCTCCTCTGGCGTCGGCTTGTTGGCGGGCGGAGCGCATCGCACGGCGGCGGCGATGTAGGCGCCTCGGAGGGCGAGACCGTCGTCGGATCGCCGGCCCGTGGGCTGGTTCGCCAGCCCTGCGGCGTGCATCGCTGAGAACAGGAAATCGCCCGACGCGTCGCCGGTGAACACGCGACCGGTCCGGTTGCCGCCATGGGCCGCCGGCGCCAGCCCGACGATCAGAATCCGCGCCTCGGGATCGCCGAAGCCGGGCACCGGCCGGCCCCAATAGGTCTCGTCGCGGAACCGGGCGACCTTCACGGCGGCGACCTGCTCGCGCCATTCGACGAGCCGCGGGCACCGCCGGCACGCAACGATCTCGGCCGTCAGGTCTGAGAGCGCGGCGATGCGGTCCAAGCGGGACCTACTTGAGCAGCAGCTTGTCGAGCCGGCGCGACACGACCCACAGCCCGCCGATCCCCATCGCCGCGAGGTAGGCGACGTGGACGAGCAGGACCGGCTCGAAGTGGCCGACGGCCAGTGCCCGGAGCAGGTCCACGCCCTGGTACAGCGGCGTCAGCTGGACGGCGATCCGGAACACCTCGGGATAGGCGTCGATCGGGTAGAACGTGCCCGAGAACAGGAACAGCGGCAGGATCACGAGCTGGATCAGGTCGAAGTCCTGCCAGGTCCGCATGAACGACGTGGCGGCCATCGCGACCCCGCCGAAGGCGAACCCGATCAGGAGCGCGGCCGGCAGGGCGAGGATCAGGACGGGCGACACGATCAACCCCAGGACGGCCATGACCAGCAGGAATGCGATCGCGTAGATCCCGCCGCGGATGAGCGCCCAGACGAGCTCTCCGACGGCCACGTCGCCGGCCGACAAGGGCGTCGCGAGAATCGCGTCGAAGGTCTTGTTGTAGCGGAGCTTGAAGAAGAAGTTGAAGGTGCCTTCGGTGATCGCGCCGTTCATCGCCGCGCTCGCGAGGAGGCCCGGCGCAACGAAGAGCTGGTAGGAGATCTGCTGGCCGCCCGGCCCGTTGACCGTCCCCACGAGCGCGCCCAGCCCGAACCCGATCGAGCCCAGGTAGAACAGGGGCTCGAAGAAGCCCGACAGGATGTAGATCCAGCCGTGGCGGTAGACGTAGATGTTGCGCTCGACGAGGAAGCGCGACCGGCGACTGCCGAGCGTGAACAGCGACGAGAGCGGCAGCGACGAGACCGTCATCCGCGGGCCAGCCTCGCCGCAAAGGTCCGGAATGCCCACCACGATCCGGCGAGGAAGATCGTCGCGAGGACGGCGACATGGACGAGGGCGAGACCCGGCGCCTGGCCGATCGTGCCGAGGGCGAGCGCTCGGGCGAGCTCGACGCCGTGCCACAGCGGCGAGAGCCAGGCGATCGGCTGAATGGCCGCCGGCAGGTTCGAGATCGGGAAGAACGTGCCAGAGAAGAGGAACAGCGGCGTGATCCCGAACCGGAAGATCGAGTTGAACTTGTCCGGCGTCCGCTGGGTCGCGGCGAACGCGGCGATCGGCGTCGCGAAGGCCAGCCCGGTCAGGACCGCCGCCGGGATCGCGAGCACGATCAGCGGCGAGGCCGCCGCCCCGAAGAGCGTCATCACGATCGTGAAGATCGCGGCGATCGTCGTCAGCCGGATCGCGATCCAGACGAGGTTGCCGGCGACGATGTCCCGCGGCGTGATCGGCGTCGCGTACATGGCGTGGAAGACCTTCTGCCAGGTCAGTCCGGCCATGATCGGGAACATCGACTCGAACGCCGCCGCCTGCATCGTCGTTGCGGCCAGGAGGCCGGGAGCGAGGAATTGGAGGTAGCTGAGCCCGCCGAGCGCCTGGGTCGCGGTCTCGGACCGGTCGACGTATGTCCCCAGTCCGACGCCCATCGCCAGCAGGAACAGGACCGGGTTAAGGAACGACGAGAAGATCGACGCTCGGAAGGTCCGCCGGTACTGCATCGCCCGGAGCTCGACGACCCGGGTCATGACCGTCATCGGGCTACTCGATCAGGGACCGACCGGTCAGCCGCAGGAACACGTCCTCGAGCGTCGACCGGCGGACGAGGACGGTCTCGGGCCGAAGACCGCGCTGATGGGCGGCGGCCACGGCCGCCTCTCCATCGTCGGCGTAGAGCAGGACGCGATCCGGAAGGAGCTCCATCCGCTCGGCGAGGCCGTCCAGCTTGCCGTCGAGCGTCTCCTGGACGCCGGCCGGGAAGCGCAGCTCGGTGACCTCCTTCGTCGAGTATCGCTCGATCAGCGCTCGCGGCGAGCCCTCGGCCACGATCTTCGCCTTGTCCATCACGACGAGCCTGTCGCAGAGCTGCTCGGCCTCGTCCATGTAGTGCGTCGTCAAGACGAGCGTGACGCCGCGCTGCTTGAGCCGGTACAGCCGGTCCCAGAGGAGATGGCGGGCCTGCGGATCGAGGCCGGTCGTCGGCTCGTCGAGGAGGAGCAGGTCCGGCTCGTTGATCAGGGCACGGGCGATCGTCAGCCGCCGCTTCATCCCGCCCGACAGCGGCTCAACCGGGTCGTTCGCCCGCTCGCTCAGCTGGATGAAATCGAGCAGCTCGTCGGCCCGCCGGCGACACTCAGCCCGCGACATCCCGAAGTACCTGCCGTAGATCACGAGGTTCTCGCGGACGGTCAGCTCGGTATCGAGCGTATCCTGCTGGGGGACGACGCCGATGCGGCTCCGGATCCGCGGCCCGTCCAGGCGGGGGTCGCGCCCGAGGACCTCGAGCTCGCCATCGCTGACCGGCGAGACGCAGCCGATCATCCGCATCGTCGACGTCTTGCCGGCGCCATTCGGGCCGAGGAAGCCGAACGACTCGCCCTTGGCCACCGCGAAATCGATGCCGTCGACGGCAGTGAAGTCGCCGAAGCGCTTCGTGAGCCCGCGGGCACGGATCAGGGCAGCGTCGGCACTCGTGCGCATCTCGGGCATGGGTCCGAAATCGTACTCGACCGGTTCGCTGGAAGCTGTCACGTACATGCCCGAAACCCGAATCCGGGAGCCCGGGTGAGCGTCTTGCGAACGTCCCAAAAACGTGCTAGTGTTCAGTAGCATAAAGAACGAGGCCAAGGAGCCGCATGTCATGAGCACCCTTCCGGAACCCGTCGAGCAGCTGCTCGACGCCGCCCTCGTCGGCGAGCTGAGCGTCGTCGACGGCACCGGCCACCCGGTGACCTACCCGCTGATCCCCCTCTACGACGGCGCGAAGATCTACCTCACCTCGTCGACGCTCTTCTCGCGGAAGCTCGAGCACATCAAGGGCAACCCCCGGGTGTCGCTGTCGATCACCGATCCGGTCGCCGTCGGCGGCCGGACCGATCGCGCGACGATCCAGGGCGACGCTCGGGTCATCGAGGAGGACCCCCACGGCGGCTGGGAACGCCTGCTCCCCATCTGGGAGAAGAAGGAGCCCTCGATCGTGTACTTCCTGAAGGCGCGGGTCGCGCTGCCCCTGTTCTTCGAGCGGTCGCTGATCGAGATCACGCCGCGGCGGGCCTTCTACTGGGCCGATGGCGACGCAGCGGCGGCCCCGGTCGTCAGCGACGCCGGGAAGGCGGCCGCGTGATGGGCGCCGCCACCCCCGCCACCCCCGCCATGGCCTCGACTCCCCGGACGCCGGCCCTGGACATCCGCCAGGGTCTCGAGAAACTCGCGACCTACCCGTTCGCGATCCTCACGTACGTCGACGAGACCGGCTATCCGGTCAGCGTCGCGGTCCAGGCGGCCTTCGATCCGGCCGCCGGCACCGCCACGTTCGCCGCCCCGGCCGGCCTCACCGTCCCGACCGGTGTCGACGTCTCGCTCACCGGCTCGCACATCCGGCCGCAGCCCGGCTACGGCTACGACGAGCGGCGCCACGTCACGGTCTGGGGCCGCGCGACGCGAACCGGTGACCGGATCACCTTCGCGGCCGCGCGGGCATGGGGCTGGGACGAGGCCGAGGTCCCGTTCTTCGAATACTCCGAGCGATCCGTCGGCCAGTCGAAGCGGTACTTCGACGCGCTGTCGGTCGAGCGTGGCACGCCGGTCAAGCCGAAGCTCTCGTTCGGCTGGCTCGCCCTCCGCACGACCCGCCTGCCGTTCCTGTCGGCGACGATCGTGCCGGTCGTCCTCGGGATCGCGATCGCCGCCCGCCAGGGCTCGTTCGACCTGCTGACCGCCGTCCTCACGGTGATCGGAGCGGCCTTCGTCCAACTCGGGCTCAACGTCGCGAACGACGTCTTCGACAGCGCGCTCGGTGCCGACGACGCCAATGTCACCCCGACCCAGTTCAGCGGCGGCTCGCGGGTGATCCAGTACGGCCTGGTCTCGTTCCGCCAGATGGCCGGCCTGGCGACGACCTTCTACGTCCTCGCCGGCGTCGTCGGGCTCGTCCTGCTCGGCCTGCGCGGCTCGACCGCGCTGCTCGTCATCGGCGTCGTCGGGTTCGTCGTCAGCCTCGGCTACACCGCGCCGCCCCTGAAGTTCGTCTATCGCGGGCTCGGCGAGATCGCGGTCGCGATCGGGTTCGGGCCGCTCATGCTGCTCGGCGCCTACGTCGTGCAAACGCGCGGCGCCCTCACCTGGGAGCCGTTCGTCGCGTCGCTGCCGGTCGCCCTGCTCGTCGCGTTGATCCTCTACGTCAACGAGATTCCCGATCTCCGCGGCGACGCCCGGGCCGGAAAGCGAACGCTCCCGGTCCGCTTCTCCAAGGCGGCGGTGATCGGCGGCTATCGCGGCGCCGCGATCGCGGCCTACGCGATCCTCGTCGGCGGCGTCGTTGCCGGGCTCCTGCCCGTCCCGGCGTTGCTGGCACTGCTGTCGATCCCGCTCGCCCTCCAGGTGTCGCGGGGCCTCGAGCCGAACTACGACAACCCGTACGGCCTGATGGCGGTGATGGGCGTCAACGTAAAGGTCCACCTGTACGCCGGGCTGCTTCTGCTCGTCGGCTACGCCGTGGTCCTGATCCTTGGTGCCGTGGCACCGTCGGTGAGCCTCTTCGTCGGTCGCTGAACGGAATTCGGCGCGGGTCGCCGGGCTGCGCGAACACGGAGGGCCCGATCGGCGAAACCGATCGGGCCCTCGTCGTGCGTGACGCGGAATCAGTGCGTGGCGGCCCAGGCGTCAGTAAGTCCGGAGCCGAAGAACGACGTCTTGCCGCCACCGCCATAGCAGCGGAGCCGCAGGTCTCCCGGGAACAGCGGCTGCCAGTTGGCCGGGCAGGCGAGCGGTGCGGCGGTCCGCTGGACGGCGGCGGCGAGCGCGGCCGGTCCCCAGCCCGGATGGAGCTGCTTGATCAACGCCGCCACGCCTGTGACATGGGGCGCCGCCATCGAGGTCCCGTTGATCTCGGCGTAGCGTGCGCCGTGATCGATCACCGTGAGCCCCGGGAAGGGCAGCGTCGAAAAGAAATCGAACGTTCCGTCGTCGGTCGAGGACCAGGCTGCGAGCACCGCATCCTGGACGGTCCCGGTCGCCGAGAAGTAGTCGCCGCCAGGCGCCGCGACGCCGACGACGCCCATCCCGATGTCCGAGTACGAGGCGATGTTCAACGTGTAGCCGGGGATGCCGATCGGGCCGGTCGCGGACACCGCGAGCACGCCGGGCAGCTCGGTCGGGGCGCGCTTGCAGTTGTTGTGGACGACGCGTTCGACCGCCGAGTCCGGCGGCCAGTCGGGCGAGATGACGTCGGTCGTCGGGTGGGCCATGTC
>Ga0070706_100000803_pt1 | contig 34870 bp, 23 predicted proteins | sample KBSK5501metaG_FD_65476 | JGI IMG/M metagenome (GOLD analysis project Ga0070706, IMG submission 65476) | Corn, switchgrass and miscanthus rhizosphere microbial communities from Kellogg Biological Station, Michigan, USA - KBS K5-50-1 metaG | ecosystem: Host-associated > Plants > Roots >... | reverse complement strand
CTCGAGCCACGGTGACTACATGATGGGGTGGAAGACCGACGCCATGGCCGCGTTCGTCAAGTACTGCGACAACACCGCGAAGAACTGCGGCTCGACGCTGCTCGGCGACGGCCGCGAGATGGAAGTCGTTCCCTGAGCGTCGGCGTCTGCGTTCTTTCGCGGCGGGTTCGGGTCGTGAGTCCGCTGCTGCTCACTTGTATTCGATCAGCCCGGCCTTTCGGCCGATCGCCTGACTGGTCAGGAATTTCAGCTGCCCGAGCGCCTGCGGGAACTTGCCGAGCACGATGAACCAAGACCGCACCAGCCGGCGCCATGGGGTGCCGGACTGGCGTATCGTCAGCCGCAGGATCTGCAGCGGGTAGATCAGAAACCCGAGCAAGGCGTACGGCCCGGCGATTGGCAGCGCCGCAAGAATCATCAGCGGAACGATCGCTCCCCATATCCAGCCGCTGCGGGTCTCTCGGACCCAATGGCGTTCGGGCGGCGCACCATGCAGATGCGCCCCTTCCGCGTATGCAAAGCCGGTCCGGGTGGTTCGCTTCCACCACTGGCTGAAGCGCATCATGTTCGCGTCGTGCGCGGTCATGTTGCGCGGCAGGTTCCAGATCTTCCAGCCCTGCGCGCGAAGGCGAACGCACAGCTCGGGTTCTTCGCCGGCGATCAGGTCGTCGCGGTAGCCGCCGACTTGTTCGAGCGCTCCGACTCGGATCAGCACGTCACCCCCGAACGCCAGCACCTGGCCGGCCGGCCACTGCCAGTCGAGGTCGCACAGCCAGTTGTAGACGGACCGGTCCGGAAAGCGTTCGCGGCGTCGACCCGTGACCGCGGCGACATCGGTGCGATCGTCGAGAAACTTCGAGGCTTCGTGGATCCAATCGGCATCGACCTCGCAGTCGCCGTCGACGAATTGCACATAGTCGGCCTCGGGCAGCTTCTCGCGCGCGCGCCGAAACCCTGCGTTGCGAGCGCGTGCAGCGGTAAAGGGCAGCGTCATGTCCAGGTTCACGACCAGCGCCCCGCGTGCGAGCGCCATCTCGACCGAGTCATCGGTCGACCCGGAATCGACGTAGACCACCAGATCGGCGCGAGGCTCGACGGATTCGAGGCAGCGCCGCAGGCGTTCGCCTTCGTTGCGGCCGATCACCACAACCGCGAGCGAATGCGCCTCGCTGGCTGCAGGCGGATTGACCTGCGCTGGCGACTCGGCAGCCTTCAACGGGTGGCCCTCCGTCCCCACGACGTGCGGCCCAGCAGCACGAGGAGGGCTTCGGCATGCCGGACCCGCGCGACCAGCTCACGAAAATCGAACCGCCGGATCACGCCTTTGATCGCGACCAGCGCATCGGCAAGCAAGGCGAGAGCCGCCGACAGCAGCACCCCTTTCAAGCCGAGATGCTTTCGGAAGAAGAGCAATTCGCTCTCGATCTGCAGGACCGGCACCTGGCGACCCGATTCGCTGATCTTGTGATCGGACTTCGCGCTCTCGCCGCCGATGTGGATGACCTGCGTGTCGGGGAAGTACAGCACCTTCCACCCGGCTTGCTTGACGGCGCGGCAGTGGTCCACTTCCTCGTAGTAGAGGAAGTAGCGCGGGTCGAACAGGCCGACCTGGTCGATCACGGCGCGCCGCATCAGGTAGTAGCAGCCGGGCACCCAGTCGCACTCGCGCAGCGAGGCGTGATCCCAGTCCATGTCGTCGATCATGCGCACCGATGGGAACCAGCGGCCGAGCCCAAGCGCGGCGAGAAAGCCGTTCCACGGCGTCGGGAAGTAGCGGCACGACGGCTGCAGCACCCCGTCTCGCCCCACCAGGCGCACGCCCAGCACGCCGCAGTCCGGGTGCGCTTCCATGCATGCGACGGTCTTGCGCAATGTATCCGGCGCAACGAACGCGTCCGTGTTGAGCAGCAGGACGTACTTTCCGCGCAGCAGCGGCAACGCCTGATTGTTGGCACGGCCGAAGCCGACGTTGCTCGCGTTGGCGATCAACTCGACATCGGGGTAGCACGAGCGAAGCAGCTCGACGGACTGGTCTTTCGAGGCGTTGTCGACGACGATGATCTGCACGGCAATGCCTTCACAGGCCTGTTTCAGGCCACTGAACAGCTCGTCGAGCAGATGCCGGGTGTTGTAGTTGACGATGACAACACTGATCGTGACGTCCTGCTTATCCATTGAGCTTGGTCTCAATCATCGCAAGATCCGTGCGAGGGCTTGGCGACGACCTGAGCGCCGCGATGGTGTCGCGGCGGGCCGAAGGGAGAACGCGGCACGGCGGATTGGGATGTCACGTGTTTGGTGTGATATGTCGGCGCGGATTGTTGGCGAAATCGCCGCTTGGTGCACCCCTAAAATGTACTTCGGCGTGAGCTATTTGCACCCGATCCAGGGGGAGTCTGTCCCCAGCTCGAACCCATAAACTCAGCCTTGCCTGCGACGAACAAGCTTCAGAGCTTTGGGCGCAGGGCGACCGGAGAAGTCGAATCGAGTTCGGGATGTTATGGTTCGCGCAGTTGGTGCATTCTGCTCGCGCGAAGCCTTCAAACCATCAGGTTTACGTTGCAGGTGATGTAGGGGCCAAGAGACAAGCGGACCGAACCGGCGGGCAAGCGTGAACTGTCGCCACTGAGCCCCCGGTCACGCCTGATAGCCTGCGGAACGGGCGCCGAAATTCCGACTCCGTCGGTCGCGATGGGAAAGGGGTCGCTCAGGCGCTTGCGCCTGCCGGGCCCCACGTCCGCTGTGGGATGGTTTCATAAAGTCTGTGGAACGGATCGGCGATATGGCAAACGCGGCGAGCGGTCAGCCTCAGACCTGGCAAGGCGTCGCTTTGTCCGATCTGTTCGTCGCTCCGACGGCCGGCAACTCGGCGGCGGGGCGACTCGTCCTGGTGCAGCACGTCGCCCCGGATGTGTTGCAACCAGCGTCCGGATTGGGCTTCGGCGCCGATGCGCTCTGCCTCGCTGCGTGGCTGCTTGCCCAACGCCAATGGCGCGGCGGCGAGGAACCGGTGGTCGGCCGGTGGGCGGGGGAAGGCGAGAGCGGTGGCGCAACGGCGCTGCGCGTCGCGATCTCGCCCGGGGCCAGCGTCCGTGAACTGCTGGACCGCGTGAGCGGCCAGCTCGGCGAGGGGCACGGTTCGCGTTCGAGCGCGCCGGCAGCGCACAGCACATTCGACAGTCTCTGGCTTGGCCGCATCGATCGCGACGCGGCCGCTTCGTTGGCGGACGATGCGCCGCTCGCGCTCGGCCTGCTGCCGTCTGGCGACCTCGTGATCAGCGTGGCGGCGGCGGGCATCGAATCGGCGCAGGCCCGCGTGCTGATCGACAGCGTGGCGTGGCTGGCCGCAAGCCTGCCGGGCCGCCTCGACGAGCGCGCCGCCTCGATGGATACCGTGAGCCCGCCGCAACTGCAACGCCTGCTGGGGGAATGGAATCCACCACTGCTGCCGAAAGACCCGGCGCTCACCGTGCACACCGCGTTTGCGCGCCAAGCGCAGCGCCGCGGCGACGCGATCGCGCTGGTCCACCGGGGCGAGCGGCTGAGCTATCGTGACCTGGATCGGCGCTCCGACCACATGGCCACCCGCCTGCGTGCGGCGGGTGTGGCCCCCGGTGCCGTGGTGTGCATCGCGCTCGAGCGGTCGATCGACGCGATCGTCGCGCTGCTGGGCATCCTGAAAGCTGGCGCGGGCTATCTGCCGATCGACACGAGCTTCCCGCCGGATCGATTGGCGTTCATGCTAAACGACGCGGACGCCAGCCTGATCGTGACCGACGGCCCACATCGACCGGTGCTCGCCGCGGCCAGCCCGGCGGCGCTTCCGATGCTGCTGGTCGACGCGCTCGACGAATCCCGGTCGCCGGCGCTCGACGCGCCGCCTGCCGCGGTTGACGCGACCGACAGCGAGGGCCTCGCCTACGTGATGTACACGTCGGGCTCGACCGGCACGCCGAAGGGCATCGAGATCTGCCACCGCTCCATCCTGCGGCTGGTGACCGATCCGAACTTCGTCGAGCTGCCCGCCGGCGAGGTCGTGCTGCACGCCGCACCGCTCGGCTTCGACGCCTCGACGCTGGAGGTCTGGGGCCCGCTGCTGAACGGCGGCTGCTGCGTGCTGCACGACGAGGATCTGCCGACCGCCTCCGGCCTGGCCCGCACGATCCGCGAGCAGCACGTGACGACTGCGTGGCTGACCGCGGCGCTGTTCAACGCGGTCGTCGACGACAGCCCGTTGCACTTGCAGGGCCTGCGCCAGCTCCTGATCGGCGGCGAGGCGCTGTCGGTGCCGCATGTGCGCCGCGCGCTGGCTGCGCTGCCGGGCATCGCGCTGATCAACGGCTACGGGCCGACCGAGTGCACGACCTTCACAGCCACCTACCGCATCCCGCACGACCTGCCGGCCGATGCGCGTTCGGTGCCGATCGGCCGGCCGATCAACGACACGACGACCTATGTGCTCAGCCCGGCGATGCGCCCGGTGCCGATCGGCCTGGTCGGCGAGCTGTATGTCGGCGGGCGCGGTCTCGCGCGCGGCTACCTGAAGCGACCCGAGCTGACCGCCGAGCGCTTCGTGCCGAACCCGTTCGGCGCGAGCGGCGAGCGCCTTTACAAGACCGGCGACCTGGTCCGCTACCTGCCCGACGGCAACATCGAATTCATCGGCCGCGCGGACGGCCAGGTCAAGATCCGCGGCTTTCGCATCGAGGTCGGCGAGATCGAGGTCGCGCTGGCGGCGCATCCGGCGGTCAAGGCCGGCGCGGTCGTCGCGCAGAAGGATGCAGCGGATAACGCCCGCCTCGTCGCGTACGTCGTGCCGAATGCGGCCGAGGTGCCGGTGGCCGAGCTGCGTGCGTTCCTTGCCGAGCGGCTGCCCGAGTTCATGGTGCCGGTGGCCTACGTGTGGATGCCGGCCCTGCCGATCACGCTGAACGGCAAGCTCGACCGGCGGGCGCTGCCGCAGCCGTCGGCCGAGCGTCCCGATCTGGGCGAGCCGTACCAGTCGCCGCAGGGTGAACTCGAAACGCAGATCGCCGCGACGTTCGCGGCGCTGCTGGGCATCGACAAGGTCGGGCGCCACGACAACTTCTTCGAGCTCGGCGGCAACTCGCTGCTGGTGTTGAAAGCGCTGTCGCGCCTCGAGCGCGAAGGCGTCAAGCGGCTGAGCACCAACACGTTCTTCCGCCAGCCGACGGTGGCAGCGCTGGCGCGCGAGGCCGGCGGCGACGGCAGCGCGGCGTTGGTCGATGCGAAGCGGCTGTCGCGCCGCGTGAGCCATGAGTCGCCGACCGAGGCCGAGCCCATCGCGGTGATCGCGATGGCCGGCCGCTTCCCCGGCGCGCGCGATGTCGAGCAGTTCTGGGACAACCTGTGCGCCGGCCGCGAAGGCATCACCTTCTTCAGCGACGGCGAACTCGACCCCGGCATTGCGCCGGCGCTGCGCGGCGACGCCTGCTACGTGAAGGCACGCGGTGTGGTCGACGGCGTCGAGCTGTTCGACGCCGGCTTCTTCGGTATCTCGCCGCGCGAAGCCGAGCTGATGGATCCGCAGCAGCGCATCTTCATGGAGTTGTGCTGGGAGTGCCTCGAGCGCGCCGGCCATGCGCCGGATGCGAACGAGCACGGCCCGGTCGGCATCTTCGCCGGCATGAACAACGCCACGTACTTCCAGCGCCACGTGATGTACCGGCCGGATCTCATCGACAAGCTCGGCGAGTTCCAGGTGATGCTTGCGAACGAGAAGGACTACATCGCCACGCGCGTCGCCAGCCGCCTGAACCTGACCGGACCGGCGGTCAGCGTGCACACCGCGTGCTCGACCTCGCTGGTCGCGATCGTGCAGGCGTTCGCCAGCCTGCGCGCCGGGCAGTGCGACATGGCGCTGGCCGGCGGCTCGTCGATCACCTGCCCGCCCAGGAGCGGCTATCTGTTCCAGGACGGCGCGATGCTTTCGCCCGACGCGCACACCCGCACCTTCGACGAGAACGCGCAGGGCACGGTCTTCAGCGATGGCGCGACCGTCGTGCTGCTGAAGCGCCTGAGCGACGCACTCGCGGACGGCGACACGGTGCACGCCGTGATTCGCGGCGTGGCGGTCAACAACGATGGCCGCGACAAGGCGAGCTTCACCGCACCGAGCGTCGACGGCCAGGCCGCGGTGGTCAGCGCTGCGCAGCGCTCGGCGGGCATCGACCCGCGCAGCATCTCGTACGTCGAGACGCACGGCACCGCCACGCCGCTCGGCGACCCGATCGAGGTCGAAGCGCTGACCCGGGCGTTCCGCGCACGCACCGACGCTGTCGGTTTCTGCCGCATCGGTTCGCTGAAGAGCAATGTCGGCCACATGGTGTACGCGGCCGGCGCGGCCAGCGTGATCAAGACGGCGCTCGCGCTGTCGCGCGAAGTGCTGCCGCCGTCGATCCATTTCGAACGGCCGAACCCGAAGATCGATTTCGCGGCGAGTCCGTTCGTCGTCAACGACCGCCTGATGTCGTGGCCGCGCAGCGCGAAGCAGCCGCGCCGCGCCGGCGTCAGCAGCTTTGGCGTCGGCGGCACGAACGCGCACGTCGTGATGGAGGAAGCGCCGCTCGCCGAACCGTCGTCGGCCGAGCGCGGCCCGCAGTTGCTGCTGCTGTCGGCGAAGTCGCCGTCCGCGCTCGCGGCGATGGCGCGGCAGCTCGCCGATCATCTCGAGGCCGATCCGGCGATCAACCTCGCCGACGTCGCACACACCTTGCAGGTCGGCCGCAGCCGCTTCGCGCATCGCCTGTGCGTCGCGGCCGATTCGCTGCCGCGCGCGATCGCCGCGCTGCGGACCGAAGACGACCCGCAGCGCGCGCAGCGTGCGCTCGGCGCGGCCGTGCCGCCGCTGGTCTGGATGTTCCCTGGTCAGGGCGCGCAGTACGCCGGCATGGGCCGCGGCCTGTACGAGCACGATGCCGCGTTCCGCGCCGCGTTCGACGAATGCCTGGCCGTGCTGCGCGACGTGCTGCCGTTCGACCTGAAGCAGCGCATGTTCGACGGCGGCGCCGACGCGCTGGTCGCGACCGGCACGACCCAGCCGGCGACCTTCTGCCTCGAGTACGCGCTCGCGCAGTCGTGGCTCGCGCGCGGCGCGCGGCCGGTGGCGCTGATCGGCCACAGCGTCGGCGAGTTCGTCGCGGCGGTGCTGGCCGGCGTGTTCACGCTCGCCGACGCGGCGCGCCTGGTCGCCAAGCGCGGCGCGATGATGCAGGCGCTTCCGGGCGGCAGCATGCTGTCGGTACGGCTCGCGGCGGACAAGCTGCTGCCGCTGCTGCCCACATCGCTCTCGCTTGCAGCGGAGAACGGCCCGACCGCCTGCGTGGTCGCCGGGCCGGCCGCCGAGGTCGAGGCCTGGCGCGTGAAGCTCGAAGCCGATGGCATCGTCGCGCGCATGCTGCAGACCTCGCATGCGTTCCACTCGTCGATGATGGATGCGGCCGTTGCGCCGTTCGAAGCCGAGGTGCGCAAGGTGTCGCTCGCGGCACCGCAGATTCCGATCGTCTCGACCTTGACCGGTACCTGGCTCGAGGCGGCGGACGCGACCGATCCGAACTACTGGGCGCGCCATCTGCGCGAGCCGGTGCGCTTCTCGCCGGCGCTGCGCACGGTGCTCGCGAAGCACGAGGCCGGCGTCGTCGTCGAGATCGGCCCGCGCGGAACGCTCGCGACGCTCGCGCGCCAGCACACCGCGACGGGCGCGGGCAAGAGTGCACCGGTGGCGATTTCGAGCCTGCAGGAAACACCCGAGTCCGAAGCCGCGAGCCTCACGCTTGCGCACGGGCGGCTGTGGACGCTCGGGATCGAGCTGCCGGTGTCGGTCGCGTCGCCGGCGCATGACCGGCGCCGCGTGCGGCTGCCGACCTATCCGTTCGAGCGCAAGCGCTACTGGATCGAGGCTGGGCGCGGACCGCTCGTTGCGGCCGCGTCCGGCGCCGCCGCTGCTGCTGCCTCTGTCGGCGTCGTGTCCTCGCTTCCCGTTGCTACGGCAGCGCCGACATCGACCACAGGGCCGACGCCATCACCGTCAGCGCCCATCGCGCCGCCCCCCGTTCAACCGCTTTGCACCACTGCCATGTCGACACAAGCCGCATCACGCCGACCCCAGCTCGTCTCGCAGCTGCGCGAATTGTTCGAAGACGTTGCCGGGCTCGACCTCGCCGAAGGCGACGCATCGACCAGCTTCGTCGAGCTCGGCCTCGATTCGCTGACGCTGACCCAGGCCGCGCTGCAGGTCAAGAAGCAGTTCAGCGTCAACCTGACGTTCCGGCAACTGATGGAGCAGTACCGCAGCTTCGACACGCTGGCCGAATTCCTCGACGCGAGCCTGCCGCCCGACACTGCGCCTGCGATGCCGGCCGCGGTGGCCGTACCGGCGATAGCGCCGGTTGCGGCTGCGGCGAACACAGCGCCGGCCGGCGCGCTGCAGACGGCTGCGGTCGCGATGCCGGCGCTTGCGATGCCCACATTCACGCCGGCCGGCGGCGACCTGATGCAGCAGGTCATCGCGCAGCAGATGCAGCTGATGGCGCATCAGCTCGCGCTGCTCAGCGGCACCGCCGCGATGACCGCCGCGATCCCGGCGGCGGCGTCAACGGTGCCAGCGGTCGTGCCGCCGCAAGCCGCCGCAACGGCGACGGCAGCGGCGGTGCCCAGCGCGGCCCCGGTCGCCGCAGCCGCGCCTGCGGCAGCTTCCTCTGCGGCCGCGAGCCCCGACGAAGCGTCAACCAACCGCTACGACGTCAAGAAGGCGTTCGGCGCGATCGCGCGCATCCACACGCAGGCGAGCGAGATGACGCCGCGCCAGCGCGCCCGGCTCGACGCGTTCGTGCGCCGCTACGTCGAGCGCACCCGCAAGAGCAAGGACTACACGGTGCTGCACCGGCCGCACCTGGCCGATCCGCGCGTGGTCAACGGCTTCCGCCCGATGACCAAGGAGATCACCTACCAGATCGTGATCGAGCGCAGCAAGGGCTCGCGCCTGTGGGACCTGGACGGCAACGAATACGTCGACACGCTGAACGGCTTCGGCATGAACCTGTTCGGCTGGCAGCCCGACTTCGTCAACGAAGCGATCCACCGGCAGGTCGACACGGGCTACGAGATCGGGCCGCAGCATCCGCTCGCCGGCGAAGTGGCCGACCTGATCTGCGAGCTCACCGGTTTCGATCGCGCGGGGTTGTGCAACACGGGATCCGAAGCCGTGATGGCGGCGGTGCGCATCGCCCGCACCGTCACCGGCCGCAACACCGTCGTGCTGTTTACCGGCTCGTACCACGGCACCTTCGACGAGGTGCTGGTGCGCGCCGGGCGCAGCGCGAAGGGCATCCCGGCCGCGCCCGGCATCATGCGCGGCATGTTCGGCGACGTGCGCGTGCTCGACTACGGTACGCCCGAGGCGCTCGAATTCATTCGCAGCAACGCCGACGACCTGGCCGCGGTGCTGGTCGAGCCGGTGCAGAGCCGGCGGCCCGACTTCCAGCCGCGCGAGTTCCTGAAGGAGGTCCGCGCGATCACCGAGCGCAGCGGCACCTGCTTCATCTTCGACGAGGTCATCACCGGGTTCCGTGCACATCTCGGCGGCACGCAGGCGCTGTTCGGCATCCGCGCCGACCTCGCCTGCTACGGCAAGGTCATCGGCGGCGGCTTCCCGGTCGGCGTGATCGCCGGCAAGCGCGACTTCATGGACGCACTGGACGGTGGCGCCTGGCAATACGGCGACGATTCGATCCCGACCGTCGGCGTGACCTACTTCGCCGGCACGTTCGTGCGGCATCCGCTGGCGCTGGCGGCGGCCAAGGCGTCGCTGCTGCACCTGAAGCAGCAGGGCAATGCCTTGCAGACCAAGCTGAACACGAGCACGGCGGCCATGGCGGACGAGCTCAGCGCGTACTGCCGCGAAGTCGGCGCGCCGCTCGAGATTCGCCACTTCTCGTCGCTGTGGCGCGTGAGCTGGCTCGAGGACCATCCGATGCAGGATCTGCTGTTCGCGATGATGCGCAGCCGCGGCGTCCACATCCTCGACAATTTCCCGTGCTTCATGACGACCGCGCACACGCCGGACGACATCGCGATCATCAAGTCGGCGTTCAAGGAATCCGTCGCCGAGCTGCAGGAGGCGGAATTCCTGCCGCGCCGGCGTGCGGCCACCACCGTGATTGCAGATGCCGGGCGCCCTCCCGTGCCGAACGCGCGCCTGGGCCGCGACAAGGACGGCAAGCCCGCGTGGTACGTACCCGACCCGAATGCCCAAGGCAAGTACATAAGGATCGATGAGTGAGTGCATCCGCCATGCAGCCGGCAACGCCGAACGCTGCCGAGTTCGACCCATTCGCACTCGGCGCGGTCGAGCGCGTCGTGGCGACGACCGAGTCGCAACGTGAAGTCTGGCTCGCCGACAAGCTGAGCCCGCAGGCATCGCTGGCGTTCAACGAGTCCAACACCCTCTCGCTGCGCGGCACGCTGGACGTTGCGGCGTTGCGCGGCGCGCTGCAAGGCCTGGTGCAGCGCCACGATTCGCTGCGCGCGACGATCAGCCCGGACGGCACCGAAGCGCTGATCAGCGCCGAGCTGGCGGTCGATCTCCCGATCGTCGATCTCAGCGCGCTCGACGGCGAGCAACGCAAGAACCGCTTTGCCGAAGCGGTCGTGCAATCGGTCGAAACCCCGTTCGACCTGGAACGCGGTCCGCTGTTTCGCGCCGCGCTGTACCGCTTGGACGCCGCTCACCACGAGCTGCTGGTCTGGGCGCACCACGTCGTCTGCGACGGCTGGTCCTGGGGCGTGCTGATCGAGGACCTCGGGGCGCTGTATGCGGAGCAGCTCGGCGCCGCACCGAGTCCGGACGATGCGGTGTCGTTCTCCGACTACGTCGCGTGGGCCACCGGCGAGGCGGCCAGCTCCGAGATGCAGGCGCACGAGCGCTACTGGCTTGGCCGTTTCTCCGATTCGTCGCTGCCGGTGTTGAACCTGCCGACCGATCGCCCGCGCGCGGCGGTCCGCACCTTCAGCTCGCGGCGCGTCGACCATGTGATCGACGCGGCGCTCGTCGCTGACGTGCGCAAGCTGGGCGCGAAGTCCGGCGCGAGCCTTTTCGCCGCGCTGTTCGCCGGCTTCGCCGCGACGTTGCACAGGCTCACGGGGCAGGACGACGTGGTGATCGGCGTGCCGTCGGCCGGCCAGTCGGCCAGCGGCATGACGTCGCTGGTCGGCCACTGCGTGAACCTGCTGCCGGTTCGCACCGCGGTCGACTCGTCGCTCGGCTTCGATGCGTTCGTGAAACGCTGCGGCGCCGAGATCCTCGATGCGTTCGAGCACCAGACGGTGACCTACGGCACGCTGCTGAAGAAGCTGCCGCTGCGCCGCGACCCGAGCCGGCTGCCGCTGGTCAGCGTGATGTTCAACGTCGACCAGGCGGTCAAGAGCACATCGGACGCCTACCCCGGGCTGGCGGTGCAGTTCAGCGCGAACCCGCGGCACTGCGAGAACTTCGAGCTGTTCGTCAACGCGGCGCAGGTCGACGGCGCGCTGCGCCTCGAGTGCCAATACAACACCGATCTGTTCGATTCGAAATCGGTCGAGCGCTGGCTGCGCAGCTACGAGGCCTTGCTGCGTGCGGCCGTGCAAGGCCCGCAGCGCGAGATCGGCCGGCTCGATTGGCTGGCCGCGCCCGATCTGAGCGCGCTGCATGCGTTGCAGCCGGCACCGACGCCGTTCGCGACGAGCGAGCTGATGCACTCCGCGTTCGTGCGCCAGGCGGCTGCAGAGCCGCAGCGCTCGGCATTGCGCGCCGGCGCCGTCGATTGGCGTTATTCCGACCTCGACGAACGCTCGAACCGCCTCGCCCATGCGCTGCGGGCACGCGGCATCGGCCGCGGCGAGAAGGTCGGGTTGTGCCTCGCGCGCGGCCCCGAGATGATGGTCTCGCTGCTGGCGGTGCTGAAAGCCGGCGCGACCTACGTGCCGCTGGACCCCGGCTTTCCGCCGGCCCGCCTCGCGTACTACGCCGAGGATGCGCACCTCGCGCTGCTGCTGACCGAATCGGGCGTCTCGACCGCGCCGCGGCAATGGCGCGGCGATGCGGCCGAGTGCATCATCGAACTCGATGCCGATCGGGCGTGGCTGGAACAGCCCCCGACCGCTCTGGCGCCGAGCGCACTCGATGCGCAGCCGGCCGACGCCGCGTACGTCATCTACACCTCCGGGTCGACCGGCAAGCCGAAGGGCGTGGCCGTTCCGCACGGCGCGGTCGTCAACTTCCTGACCGGCATGCAGGGCGAGCCCGGCATCGCGGCGGACGACAAGCTGGCCGCGGTCACGACCTTGTCGTTCGACATCGCGGTGCTGGAGCTGATGCTGCCGCTGACAGCCGGCGCACAGGTCGTGATCGTTCCGCGCGAGACCGCGATGGACGGCAACCTGCTCTCGGCCTTCCTGACCGAGCACCGCATCAACACGATGCAGGCGACGCCCGGCATGTGGCGCCTGCTGCTCGACACCGCGTGGCAGGGCGGCGCCGGCTTCAAGGCCCTGGTCGGCGGCGAAGCGTTGCCGCCCGACCTGGCGCTCGAGCTGCTGGACCGGGTCGGCCAGGTCTGGAACATGTACGGGCCGACCGAAACGACGATCTGGTCGACCCTCTGGCGCGTCACGCGTTCCGGCGTGGTGAGCCGCGGCGTGGCCATCGGCCGGCCGATCGCGAACACGACGGTCTGGATCCTCGACGAGAACCGCCAGCAGTGCCCGATCGGCGTGCCGGGCGAGATCTGCATCGGCGGCGACGGCGTCACGAACGGCTACCACGAGCGGCCCGAGCTGACAGCCGAGCGCTTCATCGCCGACCCGTATTCGACGAAGCCCGGCGCGCGGCTCTACCGCACCGGCGACCTCGGGCGCTGGCGCAACGACGGCCTGCTCGAACATCTGGGCCGGCTCGACTTCCAAGTCAAGGTGCGCGGCTACCGGATCGAGCTCGGCGAGATCGAAGCGGCGTGCAACGACTCGCAGAGCGTCGCGCAAAGCGTCGTCGTCGCGCGCGAAGACCAGCCGGGCGACGTCCGCCTGGTCGCTTATCTGAGTACCAGGCCGGGTGCGGCCTTCGACGAAGCGGCGCTGCGCGAGCAGCTGCGTCGGCGCCTGCCCGACTACATGCTGCCGCAGCACATCGTCGTGTTGCCGGCGATTCCGCTGCTGCCGAACGGCAAGGTCGATCGCAAGGCGCTGCCCATTCCCGATGCGCCGAAGCCGGCGGCGGACCGCGCCCGCGTCGCGCCGCGCAACGACACCGAACGCGCGGTGCTGGCGGCGATGGAATCGGTTCTGAACCTCCCGGGGCTGGGTGTTCACGACGACTTCTTCGCGGTCGGCGGCCACTCGCTGCTGGCCGCGCGGCTGACGTCGCGGCTGAACCGCGAGCTCGAGCTGAGCCTGCCGCTGCGCACGCTGTTCGAATCGCCCAGCGCCGAAACGCTTGCGCGCGCGGTCGACGCGGCCCGCAGCGCCGGTCAGGCCAAGGCGGTCGCGATCGCGCACGATCCGGCGCGCCGCTCGGCGCCGCTGACGCCGATGCAGGAGCGCATCCGTTTCATCGAGGAACTGCACCCCGGCCGCGTCGTCTACAACACGCCGTCGGCGCACCGCCTGACCGGGCCCATGGACTTGGCGGCGTTCAAGCAGGCGCTGCACGACATGGTGCGCCGGCAGCCGGCGCTGCGCACGTACGTCGCCCGCGAAGGTGGCAGCTACCGGCAGGCGATCGCTGATGCGCTCGAGATCGAGCTGCCGATCGAGGACCTGTCGGCCTTGCCGAAGGATGCCCGCGAAGCCGAGCTGATGCGGCGCATGCAGGCGATCGTCGACACGCCGATGGACATCTACACGCTGCCGCTCTTTCGCGTCGCGCTGTACAAGCTCGCGGAACAGGAGCATGCCTTCCTGTTCATGCCGCACCACCTGATCTGGGACGGCTGGTCGTTCGACCTGCTGTACGACGAGATGGCCGCGGCGTACGGCGCTGCGAGCGGCGCGGGCAGCGCGGCGCTGCCCGCGCTGTCGGTCACCTACGGCGACTATGCGCAGTGGTTCGAAGACTGGATGCGCGGCCCCGAATACGACACGCAGCTGCGCTACTGGAAGCAGCGCTTCGAAAACGCCGTGGCGCCGAAGGCGCCGCGGCCGGATCGTCCGCGCCGCGCCGGCATGTCGGGCGAGGGCGCGTCCGAATGGGTGCGCACCGACAACGCGCTGACCGAACGGCTGCGCGAGGTCGCACGCTCGGCCGACTCCACGCTGAACATGCTGACCCTGGCGGTCTACACGGCGATGATGGCCAGCACGATCGGTACCGGCACGATCGTGGTCGGCATTCCGGTGCGCGGACGTATGCAGGCCGAGCTCGAGCCGGTGATGGGCTTCTTCAACAACCTGCTGCCGGTGCATTTCTCGGTGCGCCACGATCAGCCGGTCGCCGAGTTCGTGCGCGACATCAAACGCGAGCTGCTCGAGGTCTTTTCGAACCAGGATGTGCCGTTCGAACGCCTCGCGGCCGAGCCCGAGGTGGCGCTGCACACGCAGCAGGTTGGCCCCTACCAGGCGCTGTTCTCGTTCCAGGACGCGCGCGACCGCGTTCGCCAGTGGGGCGGGTTGTCGCAGCAGGGCATCCTGATCTTCCAGAAGGGCGCAACCGAAGACCTGGGCCTGTGGCTGATGGAGGTTCCGCACGGGTTGGAAGGCGGGCTGACCTACAACGCCGACATCTACGCGGCCTCGACCGCGGTCGCGCTGCGCGACCGCTATCTCGAGCTGCTCGCCCGCGTCGCGGCGAAGCCGGACGCGACGATCGGCGAGCTGGTCGATTCGACCGCGTCGTCAGTGGCCGGTCGCCTGCTCCACCTGGCTGCCGGCGGCAGCGACGAGGCCGTCGCGCCGGCGATCGAATCGGTCTCGGCGGCCATGGTTGCCGACGGCCCTGCGCTGAGCTCGAACGAGCTCGCGCTCGCGAAGATCTGGGCCGGCTTGCTCGAGATCGACGTCGCGCAGATCCGCGCCAACGACAGCTTCTTCGACCTCGGCGGCGATTCGCTGATGGCGATGCGGGCGATCGAAAGCGCGGCGAGCGCGCTTGGCTTTCGCATCGACGCGCGGCGCTACATCTATGAAAGCCTGGCTCAACTGGCGTCGCCCGAAGCGGCGCAGCTGCAAGGCGGCAAACCGGCGCCCCCGCGGGAGGCGCCGCAGTCGCGCGGCTTGATCGGCCGCCTGTTCGGGCGCAAGACGGGGTCATGACGAGGGCGAGCACCGGACTGCACAAGCTGGACGCGCCGACGCCATTTGAAGTCTGGCGGATCGACCTGGCGCAGCACCTCGAGCATGTCGCGATCGCCAGCCTGTCGGAAGACGAGCGGGCGCGTGCCGCGCGCTTCGTGTTCACCCGGGACCGCGACCGCTATGTCAGCGCTCACGCCGCGCTGCGCGAGCTGCTGGCGCAGCGCACCGGCCGCGCCGCCGGCGAGCTGCGGTTCGGCGCCGGACCGCAAGGAAAGCCGTATCTGCTGGGCACGCACAACTGCTCATTCAACCTGAGCCACAGCCAGGATGTTGCGCTGGTGGTGATCGCCGATGCGGGCGAGATCGGTGTCGATGTCGAATGCCTGCGCGCGTTTCCCGACGCGAGCGAGCTCGCAGACCGCAACTACACGGCGGCCGAGCGCGCCGAGCTGTGGGCGCGCCCGGCGCACGACCGCGACCACGGCTTCCTGCGCTGCTGGACGCGCAAGGAAGCCTGCCTGAAGGCGGTGGGCAGCGGCCTGAGCATCGCGCCGGAGACCTTCGAGACCGGGCTGGCGCCGATCGCGCGGACGGTCGATGTCGTCGGGCCGCACGGATCGCACCGCGTGCGGGTCGATACATTCGACGCCGGGCCGGGCATCGTGGCCGCGCTCGCGCGGATCGACGCTGAGGATTGCCCTGTGCCCGGCCCCGGCCATCACATGCCACATTCCCGTCTATGAGGCCCCTCCAGTTCGGCGACGAGGACCGGTCGCTCTTCGGCATCCACCACAGCCCCGAGCCGGCGCAGACGGGCGGGCTCGGCGTCGTGATCTGTGCGCCGTTCGGGCACGAGGCGATCCGCAGCCACCGGCTGTTCCGCGTGCTGGCCGAGCGGCTCGCGCGCGCCGGCTCGCACGTGCTGCGCTTCGACTACTACGGCACCGGCGACTCGGGCGGCGACGATGCCGAGGGCGAACTGGCGGGCTGGGCGCGCGACGTCCAGTCGGCGCACCGTGAGCTCCTGCGGTGCGCCGCGCCGGGGCAGGTGGTCTGGATCGGCGCCCGGCTGGGCGCCAGCGTTGCGCTGCAGGCCGCGCAGGACGATACGCTGGCGCTGCCGCCGAAGCTGCTCGTCTTCGACCCGATTGTCGACGGCAAGGCCTACCTGGAAGCGATGCGCGTGCTGCACGTCGAGACGCTCGAAGAGTCGTACAGCGTGATCGATCCGGCATGGCGGCATCGCCTCGATCACGACCCGCAGGCCTATCTCGACGAGGCGATCGGCTTTGCGATCTCGCCGGCATTGCGCGGCCAATTGGCCGCGTTGGATGCGGCGTCGTTGACGCCTGCGCCGCACAGTGCCGTCAACGTGATCGCGTCACCGGACGACGAGCCGGTCCAGCGCTGGGTCCAGGGGCTGCAGGCGGCGAACGCCGTCGATGTCGATGCGATCGCACTCCAGCACAGCCTCGTCTGGACCTCGGACGATTCGTTGAACAGCGCGCTGGTCCCGGCCGAAGCGCTGCAGGCGATGCTGGCGGCCGCGGGGAGCTGGCGTGGCTGAAAGACCGGTCCAGTTCGGCTCCGACGGCCACTTGGTCGGCGTGCTGTCGCTGCCGGCCGAGGGGCGCCGATCGCGCGGCGACTTGGCGTGCCTGATGCTCAACGTCGGCGTCACGCACCGCATCGGCCCGCGCCGCGTGAACGTCAAGCTCGCGCGGCAACTCGCCGAACAAGGCGTGGCGAGCCTGCGCTTCGACCTGTCCGGCATCGGCGACAGCGACTCGGTGCGAGGCCGCCTGAACTTTCGCGAGCAGGCCTTGCGCGACATGCAGGCGGCGATGGACATGGTCGAGGCCGAGACCGGCATCCGGCGCTTCGCCGTCATCGGCATCTGCTCCGGTGCGGTCAATGGCTACTGGCTCGCGCAGGTCGACCCGCGCGTGGCCGGGCTGATGATGTTCGACGGCTTTGCCTACACCACGTTGAAGACCCGCCTGGTGCACGACTGGCTGCGCCTGCGCACGACGCCGTGGCGCACGGTGCTGCAGAAGGTGAAGGGGCGGCTGATCCGAAGCATGGGCGCTGCGCCGGCGAATCAACAGGTCAGTATCTTCAACGTCGGCCCCGACGAGGCGACGCCGACCCGCGCCGAGTTCGCCGCCGCACTGAACGGCCTGGCGCAGCGCGGCGTGGCGCTGTACATGATCTATTCGGGCAGCCTGCTGCTGCACTTCAACTACGCGGCGCAGACCCACGACGTGTTCGGCCACGAGCCGTTCATCGCCGGACTGCGCCACGACTACTGGCCTCAGGTCGACCATCTTGCGACGAGCCAGGCGTCGCAGCGCCAATTGCTCGACGCGACCTGCGACTGGATCCGCAGCATCGTCTCGACGCCGACGCCGTCGGCGATCAGTACACCTAGTACACCCGATCGATCAGAACACGCTGCAGATACTGCCCGTACCCGTTCTTCAGCATCGGCTGCGCGAGCGCCTCGAGCTGCCCGGCCGTAATCCACCTGGCGCGGAACGCGATCTCCTCCGGGCACGCCACCTTGAGGCCCTGGCGCTTTTCGAGCGTCGCGATGAACTGCCCGGCATCGAGCAGGCTGTCGTGGGTGCCGGTGTCGAGCCAGGCGAAGCCGCGGCCCATGATCTCGACGTTGAGTTGCCCGCTGCTGAGGTACGCCGCGTTGACGTCGGTGATCTCGAGCTCGCCGCGTGCCGAGGGCTTGATGCCGGCGGCGATGTCGCAGACCTGCTCGTCGTAGAAGTACAGGCCGGTCACCGCGTAGTTGCTCTTCGGCTGCTTCGGCTTCTCCTCGATGCTCAGCGCGCGCTGGTCGCCGTCGAACGCGACCACGCCGTAGCGCTCGGGATCGTGCACGTGGTAGGCGAATACCGATGCGCCGTGATCGCGCCCGGCGGCCGAGTGCAGCAGCTCCTGCAGCGCATGGCCGTAGAAGATGTTGTCGCCGAGCACGAGCGCGCTGGGCTGGCCGTCGACGAAACGCTTGCCGAGGATGAACGCCTGCGCCAGCCCGTCGGGACTGGGCTGCACGCAGTACTGGATGTTGACACCCCACTGCGAGCCGTCGCCGAGCAGCGACTCGAAACGCGGCGTGTCCTGCGGCGTGCTGATCAGCAGGATGTCGCGGATGCCGGCGAGCATCAGCGTCGACAGCGGGTAGTACACCATGGGCTTGTCGTACACCGGCAGCAGCTGCTTGCTCATCGCGAACGTGGCCGGATGCAGCCGCGTGCCGGAGCCGCCGGCGAGGATGATGCCTTTGCGGGGGCGTGTGGTCATGGTGGTGTGATGCCCAGCGGTTTCGTCAGGAGAGGACTTCGGTCAGCATGCGCTCGACGCCTGCCTGCCACGGCGGCAGCGTCAGGCCGAACGCGTGGCGCAGCTTGGCGGTGTCCAGGCGTGAATTGTGCGGCCGCTTCGCCGGCGTCGGGAATGCGCTGGTCGGCACCGCCTCGACGGCCTCGGGCGCGACCCTGATCGGCTGCCCGGCGGCGCGCGCGAATTCGATCACGTGGCGCGCGTAGCCGTGCCAGCTCGTCGCGCCCTGTGCGACCGCGTGGTACGTACCGGCGAGCTCCGGGCGCGCATGCGCCGCGCGCAGCGCATGCGCGGTCAGGTCGGCGAGCAGGTCGGCGCCGGTGGGTGCGCCGATCTGGTCGGCGATCACGGTGAGCTTGTCGCGCTCCTTCGCGAGCTTCAGCATGGTCTTCGCGAAGTTGCCGCCGCGCGCCGCGTAGACCCAGCTCGTGCGGAAGATCAGGTGGCGGCAGCCGCTCGCGCGGATCGCCTCCTCGCCTTCGAGCTTGGTCGCGCCGTAGACGCCGAGCGGGCCGGTCGGCGAATCTTCGTGCCACGGCGTGCTGCCGCTGCCGTCGAACACGTAGTCGGTGCTGTAGTGCATCAGCCAGGCACCGAGCGTGGCCGCCTCGCGGGCGAGCACGCCCGGCGCGGTTGCGTTCAGTGCGCGCGCGAGTTCGGGCTCGCTCTCCGCCTTGTCGACCGCGGTGTGCGCCGCGGCATTGACGATGATCTGCGGCGCAACCGCGCGCACCGTGGCGGCGAGCGACTCGGGTTCGCTGAAGTCGGCGGCGAGCGGCGCCGGGCTGTCGGAGCCGAGCGCAACGAGCTCACCCAGCGGCGCGAGCGCGCGCTGCAGCTCCCAGCCGACCTGGCCGTTCTTGCCAAGCAGCAGGATCTTCATCAGCCCCTCGAGGGCGCGTCACGGCCGTCGTAGTTGCGGGTGACCCAGTCGCGGTACGCGCCGCTCTGAACGTGCTGCACCCATTCGGCGTTGTCCAGGTACCAGCGCACCGTCTTGCGGATGCCGGTCTCGAAGGTCTCGGCCGGTTTCCAGCCGAGCTCGCGCTCGATCTTGCGTGCGTCGATCGCATAGCGGCGGTCGTGCCCGGGCCGGTCGGTGACGTACGTGATCAGCCGGCTGTAGCTGCCGGCGGGGTCGGGGCGCATCTCGTCGAGCAGCGCGCAGATCGTCTGCACGATCTCGATGTTCGGCTTCTCGTTCCAGCCGCCGACGTTGTAGGTCTCGCCGACCCGGCCGCGCGCCAGCACCTCGCGGATCGCCGCGGCATGGTCCTTCACGTACAGCCAGTCGCGGATCTGCTGGCCGTCGCCGTACACCGGCAGCGGCTTGCCGGCCAGCGCGTTGACGATCATCAGCGGGATCAGCTTCTCGGGGAAGTGGTAGGGCCCGTAGTTGTTCGAGCAGTTCGTCGTCAGCACCGGCAGCCCGTAGGTGTGGTGCCAGGCACGCACCAGGTGGTCGCTTGCCGCCTTGCTGGCCGAGTACGGGCTGTTCGGCTCGTAGGTGTCGGTCTCGGCGAACGGCGGATCGGTCTTCGCGAGCGAGCCGTAGACCTCGTCGGTCGAGACGTGGTGGAAGCGGAACGCCGCCTTCGCATCGGCATCCAGCGTGGTCCAGTACCCGCGCGCCGCTTCGAGCAGCGTGAACGTGCCCTCGACGTTCGTCTTGATGAATGCGCCGGGGCCGTGGATGCTGCGGTCGACGTGGCTCTCGGCCGCGAAGTGCACCACCGCGCGCGGCCGGTACTGCGCGAACAGCGAATCGAGCAGCGCGCGGTCGCCGATATCGCCGCGCACGAAGACGTGGCGCGCATCGCCGTTCAGCGACGCGAGGCTCTCGAGGTTGCCCGCGTAGGTCAGCGCGTCGAGGTTGACGACCGGCTCGTCGGTCGCAGCGATCCAGTCGAGAATGAAATTTGCGCCGATGAAGCCGGCGCCGCCGGTGACGAGGATCATGGCTATCGCGTGCGTCCGTAGGTGTCCTCGAAGCGAACGATGTCGTCTTCGCCGAGGTAGCTGCCCGACTGCACCTCGATGATCTCGAGCGGCACTTTGCCCGGGTTCGCGAGCCGGTGCACGGTGCCCAGCGGAATGTAGGTGCTCTGGTTCTCGGTCAACAGGATCACCTGCTCGCCGTTCGTGACCTCGGCGGTGCCGCGCACGACGATCCAGTGCTCGGCGCGGTGGTGGTGCATCTGCAGGCTCAACGACGCGCCCGGCTTGACCATGATGCGCTTGACCTGGAAGCGCGCGCCCGAATCGATGCTGTCGTACCAGCCCCACGGCCGGTGCACCTGGCGGTGCAGCGTGTGCTCGCTGCGCCCGGCGCTCTGCAATTGGCTGACGATCTGCTTGACGTCCTGGCTGCACGAACGGTCGACGACCATCACGGCATCCGGCGTCTCGACGACGATCACGTCGTCCAGCCCGACCACGCCGACCAGCCGGCTCGTTGCATGCACGAGCGTGTTGCGGCTGTCGCGCACCAGCGTGTCGCCGACGCTCGCGTTGCCGGCTTCGTCCTTCGCGCTGACCTGCCAGACCGCGTCCCACGCCCCGAGGTCGGACCAGCCGGCCTCGAGCGGCACCATCCGGATGTCGAACGGCGGCGGTGCGTCGGTGAGCGGCACGGCATCCGGGTCGACCGGGCATTTCTCCATCACCGCGTAGTCCACCGACTCGCTCGGGATCACCGCGAACTCGGCCTTGCCTGGGCGCACGAAGCTCGCATCCACGCTGCGGGCGGCCCATGCGGCGCGCGACGCGCTGGCGATGTCGGGGCGGAAACGCTCGAGCGCGGCCAGCCACACCGAGGCGCGCACGACGAACATCCCGCTGTTCCAGTAGTAGTGGCCGGCGCGCAGGTAGTGCTCGGCGGTCGCGGCGTCGGGCTTCTCGACGAACTGCGCGACACGCACCGCTTCGCCGTCGTCGGCCGCGAGCGGGTCGCTGCAGCGGATGTAGCCGAAGCCGGTGTCGGGCCGGTCGGGCGCGACGCCGAGGATCACGATCGCGCCATTGGCGGCCGTGCGCACGGCCTGCTGCAGCGCAGCGGTGAATGCGCTCGCGTCGGTGAACGCATGATCGGCGGGGCTGACGACCAGCACCGGATCGGCGCCGCCCTCGGTCGCGTGCAGCGCCGCAAGCGTCATCGCCGGTGCGGTGTTGCGGCCCATCGGCTCGAGCAGCACCGTGGCCGGCGGAACGTCGAGCTCGCGCAACTGGTCGAGCACGAGGAAGCGGTGCTCGTCGTTGCCGACGATGCAGGGCGGCGCGACGCTGATGTCGGCACTGCCCAGGCCGGCGAGGCGCTGCACCGCCTCCTGGAACAGGCTCCGATCGCCTTGCAGCACGAGGAACTGCTTCGGATGCTGGGCGCGCGACAGCGGCCACAGCCGGGTGCCGCTGCCGCCCGCCATGACGACGGGCTGGACGTGAATGATCGGGGCCATGCGGGTGACGATGGAGTTGCTGATCGGATGGACGACGAGTTCGCGGCGGCGCGCAGCGGGTCAGCTCGCGAAGCCCTGCGGGTTCAGTCGCTGCCAGCGCCAGCTGTCGGCGCACATCGCGGCGAGGTCGCGCTGCGCGCGCCAGCCGAGGCGTTCGGCCGCGAGCGTCGGGTCGGCATAACAGGCGGCCACGTCGCCGGGCCGGCGCGCGACGATGTCGTACGGAATCTCGCGCCCGCACGCCGCCTCGAACGCGTGCACGAGCTCGAGCACGCTGTAGCCTTGTCCTGTGCCGAGGTTCGCGGTGATCGAATGGCGCGTGTCGAACAGGTGGCGCAGCGCGGCGACATGGCCCTCGGCCAGGTCCAGCACGTGGATGTAGTCGCGCACGCCCGTGCCGTCCGGCGTGTCGTAGTCGTTGCCGAAGACCTGCAGCCGCGCCCGCTTGCCGACCGCAACCTGCGTGACGTACGGCATCAGGTTGTTCGGCGTGCCGCGCGGGTCTTCGCCGATCAGGCCGCTCTCGTGCGCGCCGACCGGGTTGAAGTAGCGCAGCAGCGCGATCGCCCACGACGGGTCGGCGCTCAGCACATCGCGCAGGATGTTCTCGCCGATCAGCTTGGTGGCGCCATACGGGTTGGTCGACGCCAGCGGCGAGTCTTCGCGGATCGGCAACTGCTCCGGCTTGCCGTAGACCGTGGCGCTCGAGCTGAAGACCAGCGTCTTGCAGCCGTGGCGTTCCATCGCCTGGCACAGCGTGGTCAGCGCGCCGACGTTGTTCGCGTAGTAGGCGAGCGGCTTGGCAACGCTTTCGCCGACGGCCTTGAATGCCGCGAAGTGCACGACCGCTGCGATTGGTTCGCGCTCGAACACCGCGTTCAACGCGGCGGCGTTGCACACGTCGGCCTGGACGAAATCGGGCGTCTCGCCGGAGATCGCCTTCAGCCGCTCGAGCACGACCGGTGAACTGTTCGAGAAGTCGTCGATACCGACGACACGCAGCCCGGCCGCGCGCAGCGCGAGCCAGGTGTGCGAGGCGATGAAGCCGGTCGCGCCGGTCAGCAGGATCAAGGGAGCGGTCGTCATGTCGTACGGGCAAGCACTATTTGCGCCTATCGGGGTTGAGCCGCAAGCGCAGCCGCGTGATCAGCGCAGGGCGAACTGCGCCGTGCAACTCGTCAGGTTCGAGTTGTATGAGATGCCCTGATTCAGTGCGGAGGCCTCGAGGTCGCGGGTGATCCGCTGGAAGTTGCAGCCGAGCTGCCAATTGCGCGCGATGGCGTAGGTGACGCCGACCGTGTAGTGGCGCGAGTCGTCATGACGGTCGGCGGTACTGCTCGTGCCGCCGGCGGTCACGGTATCGACGAGCTTGGCATAGCGCAGCGTCGCCGCGGCATTGAACGCGACCTTCGCGGTGGCCGCGTATTGGGCGCCGAACGCCACGCTGTTGGTCACCTGGCTGCTCTCCGACAGGCCGGTCACCGGTTGCGGCGTCTGAGTCTGCGGCGTGCCCGGCGTGGGGGTCGTGTTCAGCGTGAAGAAATTGCCGTTGACACCGGCATCGCGGCTCAGCGTGGTGTTGAACGTGAGCTCGCCGGTGGCCTGGTAGTGCGCGCTGATGAAGCCGGTCACGCCGCTGAAGTCGCGTGCGGTGACCTCTGAATTGGTCTGGCGTGTCCAGCTTACCCGCCCCGACACTGCCGTGATCACGGTCGGGTTCCAGTTGGCGGTCAGGTCGAGGTAGCGGCCCTTCTCGCGGTTCGACCCAAACGTGCCGTCGCTATGCAGCACGCCTTGCGGCGATTCGGTGTCCGAGTAGCGCACGGCGGTGCCGAGCCGCAGCGTCGCGCCCGGCCGGTAGTGCACGCCGAAGCTGGCCGAGTCGGACGACGAGTCGTTGGACGACACCGCCGAATAGCTGACCTTGTTGTGGCTGTACGCGCCGTCTAGCGACAGGAGCGAGTCGCCGCCGTAGCGGCCGGTGAAGCCGTAGCGCTGGGTCTTGACGAGGTTGCGCTCGGTCGAGATCACGGTCGTGTTGTTGTCCGTGCTCGCGAGACCCTGCGTTGCGGCGGCCGTCACCGTGCCGGAGAGCTTTTCGATCGTCGCCCAGTCCCACCCGGCATCGACGCCATAGCTCGTGTTGTTCAGCGTCGTTTCCTCGCGGTAACGGTTCAGGCCGACGGTGGCATTGGCGTGCAAGCGCTGGCGGCTGATCGGCTGGTCGAAGCCGCCGAACAGGCTGGTGGTCGAGAAGGTGTCGCTCGGGCCGTTCGGCACGCGGTGGACGTTGCTGTCGTGCGAAAGCGTCTCGCTGGCGCCGACGTACCACGGGCTCGGCGCCTGGCCGGCCGAGTCCTGGCCGCCCGATGGCTGGCTGCCCGATCCTTGGCTGCTCGACCCGGAGCCCTGGCTGCTCGAGCCACCGCTCGATCCTTGATCCTGCGCGAAGGCGCCGTGCACACCGAACAGGGTGGCCGACGTGGCGACGACCAGCGCGCAGCTGCGCCGAGTCGTCGTGAGGCCGGTTTCGAAGCGCTTGGTCATGGCGAGTCTCCTTCTTTGGGGGGCGTCAGTACGCATGACGATCGAAGAACACCAGCCGGATCGTCCGCACGATGATCTGCAGGTCGAGCCCGAGCGACCAGTTGCGCAGATATTCGAGATCGTATTCGACGCGGGCCTGCATCTTCTCGATCGTGTCGGTCTCGCCACGGTGGCCGTTGACCTGGGCCCAGCCGGTGATGCCGGGCTTGACCTTGTGGCGCACCATGTAGGCCTTGATGAGCTGCCGATATTGTTCGTTGTGCGCGACCGCATGCGGGCGCGGCCCGACGATGCTCATCTGGCCCTGCAGCACGTTGATGAACTGCGGCAGCTCGTCGAGCGAGGTGCGTCGCATGAACGCGCCGAAGCGGGTGATGCGCGGGTCGTCCTTCGTGGCCTGGCGCACCACGGCGCCGTTGTCTTGTGCGGTCATCGAGCGGAATTTGTAGACCTGGATCTCGCCGCCGTCGAGCCCGTTGCGGCGCTGCTTGAAGATCACCGGGCCGGGCGAGCTGAGCTTGACGCCGATCGCCAGCACCAGCAGCAGCGGAGAGATCAGGATCAGGATCAGTGTGGCCAGCACGATATCGCTCACCCGCTTGATCAATTCGTTCGTGCCGGTAAAAGGCGTTTCGCAGATGCCGACGACCGGCACGCCGTTCATGTCCTGCAACCGACCCTGGATGATGCTGATGCCGAACACGTCGGGCACGAAGAACAGCGATGCGGTCGTGCCTTGCACGTCCTCGAGCAGCTCGACGATGCGCGGCTGCGAGCCCAGCGGCAGCGTGATGTAGACCTCGCGGATGCCGTGCTCGGTGACGTACGCGGCCACGCTCTTCAGGCCGCCCAGGCGCCGGATCGCGGCGTCTTCGTGCAGCCGGTCATCGGTGCGGTCGTCGAAGTAGCCGATGAAGTCGATGCCCTGGTCCTCGCTTTCGGCGAGCGCGCGCGCGACCTTCACGCCGAGCGGCCCGGCGCCGACGACGATCGCCGTGCGCCTCGCTTCCGGGCGTGCCGACATGCGTTTGACGACGATCTGCCCGACCCATACCGCGAACCACTGCAGTACCGGCGTGAGCACCACCCAGGCGAGCAGCACGTTGGTCTCGAAGTAGTGCAGGCTGCGCGTCGCGTAGCCGCACAGCGCGAGGATGATCACGAGGGCGACCCACGACGACACGATGTCGACGCCGGCCGCGATCAGGCTGTCGCGAAACCGGTTGCGCCCCGGGAAGGTCAGCGCGAAGACCAGCAGGCACAGCGTCAGCGCCGGGCGGTCGACCCATTCGTCGTAGTGCAGCGTCGCGAACAGGAACGTCAGCACCGTGATGCCGGGCTCGAGAAACGCCGCAACGAACGACGTCACCGACTGCGGCGCACTGTAGAAAGTTCGTTTGTAGGTGCGATCTTCGAACATCGATGAAGGTCGGGCGATCGATCGGGTGGTTTTCGAGAGTCGCCCAGGCAGCGCAGCTCGCGTCGATACAGCGACGGTACAGCACGGGCGCGCCGCCACGTGAGCGCCCGATTCTCCACGAAATGGCGGAAGCTCCCGGCCCCTCGACCTTGGGGGGCGAGACAGTGCCCGTGCCTACAATCCGTGCATGCTTCACAGTCTGACTGCTGCGCTGAATCATGCGGTGATGGAGCGCGCGACGCTGTGGCTGAACCACGTGCTGGGCGGCGAGCCGGTCGCGACCCAGCGCCTCGCGCCGCATGCCGGGCGCAGCATCCGCGTGCGTTTCGACGGTTGGCCCGCGCTGCTGCCGGCGCTGCCGCCGGTCGTTTTCCGGGTCACGCCGGCGGGCCTGCTCGAATGGTGCGCCGACGAGGCAGGCGCGGGCGAGGCCGATCTGAACGTTGCGGTCGATGCGTCGAATCCGGCGCTCGCGTTCGCGCAGGCGCTGTCCGGCGAGCGCCCCAAGGTCGAGGTGTCGGGCGACGCGGCCTTCGCGTCGGACCTGAACTGGCTCGTCGACAACCTGCGCTGGGACTACGAAGACGACCTCGCGCGCGTCGTCGGCCCGGCCCCGGCTCGCGAGCTCGCGCGGCTCGCATCGGGCGCCGCCGCCGGCTTGCGTGCGCTGGTGCGTGCGGTCGGCCCGCGCGGCTCAGCGGCAGGCGGGCCAGGGCATCCATGAGGCACCTGGCGCGGCTCGTCGTCATCGTCGTCACGGTACTTCGCTACGGGTTGGACGAGCTGGCGCTGTCCAGCTTCCGGCAGCGCTGGGTGCGCGCGCTGGTGCGCGTGATCACGATCGGGCGCCCGCTGGCGTCGCCGCGCGCGGTGCGGCTGCGCCTCGCGCTGGAGCGGCTCGGGCCGATCTTCGTCAAGTTCGGCCAGGTGCTGTCGACCCGGCGCGACCTGCTGCCGCCCGATCTGGCCGACGAGCTCGCGAAGTTGCAGGACAGCGTGCCGCCGTTTCCGGCCGAGGTGGCGAGGAAGCTCGTCGAGGCCGCGTTCGGCCGGCCGATCGAGGCGGTGTTCGCGCGCTTCGATGCCGAGCCGATCGCGAGCGCGTCGATCGCGCAGGTTCACTTCGCGCAGCTCGGGGACGGCCGCGAGGTCGCGGTCAAGGTGCTGCGCCCGGGCATGCTCGCGGTGATCGACGACGACCTGTCGCTGATGCGCACGCTCGCGCGCTGGGTCGAGCGGCTCTCGGCCGACGGCAAGCGGCTCAAGCCGCGCGAGGTCGTCGCCGAGTTCGACAAGTACCTGCACGACGAGCTCGACCTGGTTCGCGAAGCGGCGAACGCCGCGCAGCTGCGCCGCAACATGCAGGGCCTGAACCTCGTGCTCGTGCCCGAGATGGTCTGGGATCTGTGCACGCCGCGGGTCATCGTGATGGAGCGCATGAACGGCGTGCCGATCAGCCAGATCGCGCGGCTGCGCGAGGCCGGTGTCGACATCGCGAAGCTCGCGCGCGACGGCGTGACGATCTTCTTCACGCAGGTGTTTCGCGACGGCTTCTTCCATGCCGACATGCACCCGGGCAACATCCAGGTGTCGACCGTGCCGGAGACCTTCGGCCGCTACATCGCGCTGGACTTCGGCATCGTCGGCACGCTGACCGAGTTCGACAAGGAATACCTCGCGCAGAATTTCATCGCGTTCTTCCGGCGCGACTACAAGCGCGTGGCCGAGCTGCACGTCGAAAGCGGCTGGGTGCCGCCGGCGACCCGCGTCGACGAGCTCGAAGGCGCGATCCGCGCGGTCTGCGAGCCGCACTTCGACCGGCCGCTGAAGGACATCTCGCTCGGCCAGGTGCTGATGCGCCTGTTCCAGACCTCGCGCCGCTTCAACGTCGAGATCCAGCCCCAGCTCGTGCTGCTGCAGAAGACGCTGCTCAACGTCGAGGGGCTGGGCCGCCAACTCGACCCCGAGCTGGATCTGTGGAGCACGGCCAAGCCGTTCCTCGAGCGCTGGATGGATGAGCAAGTCGGCTGGGCCGGCTTCGTCGAGCGGCTGAAGAACGAGGCGCCGCGCTACGTGCAGCTGCTGCCCGAACTGCCGCGCCTGCTGCATCAGGCATTGACCGCGCCGCGCGTGCCGGTGGAGCAGCGCCTGGTCGATGAGCTGATCGCGCAGCAGCAGCGCACGCGCCGTGTCGTCTGGGGGCTGGGCCTGGCCGTCGTCGTGCTGCTGGCCGCGGTGCTCGCGGCGCAGCTGGCGCCGCACTGGGGTTGAGCGGGCCCGCCACGGAAATCGGTGGATCCCCGGCGCTGCTCCTATAATTCAAGGTTTTCCTTTTTGAATCAAGAGCTTAGCCATGCCAATCTACGCCTACCGCTGCGCAGCGTGCGGGCACGCCAAAGATGTACTGCAGAAGGTCTCCGATCCGGTGCTGACCGTCTGTCCGGCGTGCGGAGCGTCCGCCTTCCAGAAGCAGGTGACCGCGGCCGGCTTCCAGCTCAAGGGCTCGGGCTGGTACGTGACCGACTTCCGCGATGGCGGCGGCGCTGCCAAGAAGACCGAGGCCACGAACGGCAACGGCCAAGCCGTGGCCAAGCCCGACGCTGCGGCCAAGGCCGACGGCGAGAAGAGCGCCGGCGCGAGCGCGAGCAATTCCGGCGATTCGGGCAGCAGCGCAAGCGCAAGCACACCCGCCCCGGCACCTGCTCCGGCCGTCGCCGCGCCGGCGGCGTCCCCGCCGCCGGCACCCACCGGCGGCGTGAAGTGAACCGCACGGCTGTGCTCCGGGGAACCGCCTCGTGAAGAAGTATCTGATCGCGGGCCTGCTCGTCTGGCTGCCGCTGGCCGTGACGATCTGGGTGCTGCAGGCGGCGCTCGGGCTGCTCAACGGCGTGTTCGCGTGGGTGCTGACCGGCACGAAGACCGTGCTGCCGGCCGCCGCCGCGGCGCCCATCGACGCACTGGTCCAGGTGCCCGGCCTGGGCGTGCTCGTGATGGTGCTGGGCCTGCTGCTGACCGGCGTGTTCGCGACCAACATCGTCGGCCAGTGGTGGCTGAACCAGGGTGGCCGCGTACTCAGCAAGATTCCGATCGTCAAGTCGATCTACAGCTCGGTCAAGCAGGTCTCCGACACGCTGTTCTCGAGCAACGGCAACGCGTTTCGCGAGGCGGTGCTGGTGCAGTACCCGCGCGCCGGCGCGTGGACGATAGGCTTCGTCACCGGCAAGCCGGGCGGCGAGGCCGCGCTGCACCTGCCGGGCGACTACCTGAGCATCTACGTGCCGACCACGCCGAACCCGACCTCGGGCTTCTTCCTGATGGTGCCGCGCTCCGACGTGGTGGTGCTGCAGATGAGCGTCGACGAAGCGCTGAAGTACGTGATCTCGATGGGCGTGGTCGCACCGCCGCTGCCGGTGGGTTCGGCTGCACCGGCAGCGAGCCCGGCCGCCGTCGATCTGGCTCGAAATTGATCCGGCTGGGCGGCCGGCAACCGCCCAGCCGGCCCTCGACGAGCGCGGGCCGCCCGACGAGAGCCACCGACACGAGCCACCCGAACGAACGACGCGCAGCGCCCGGCGCGCGTCCCGCGAACAGAACCTGGAGCAACACCACATGAGAACGACGTACTGTGGCCTCGTCAGCGAAGCGCTGATGGGCCAGACCGTGACTTTGATGGGCTGGGCCCATCGCCGCCGCGATCACGGCGGCGTGATCTTCATCGACCTGCGCGACCGCGAAGGCATCGTGCAGGTCGTCTGCGACCCCGACCGCGCCGAGATGTTCAGGATCGCCGAGGACGTGCGCAACGAGTTCTGCCTGAAGATCGTCGGCAAGGTGCGCGCGCGCCCCGAAGGCACGGTCAATGCCAACATCACGAGCGGCAAGATCGAGGTGCTGTGCCTCGAGATCGAGGTGCTGAACCCGAGCATCACGCCGCCGTTCCAGCTCGATGACGACAACCTCTCCGAGACCACGCGCCTGACGCACCGCGTGCTCGACCTGCGCCGCCCGGCCATGCAGCGCAACATGATCCTGCGCTACCGCGTCGCGATGGAGGTGCGCAAATTCCTCGACGCGAACGGCTTCATCGACATCGAGACGCCGATGCTGACCAAGAGCACGCCCGAGGGTGCGCGCGACTACCTCGTGCCCAGCCGCGTGCACGACGGCATGTTCTTCGCGCTGCCGCAGTCGCCGCAGCTCTTCAAGCAGCTGCTGATGGTCTCGGGCTTCGACCGCTACTACCAGATCGTCAAGTGCTTCCGCGACGAAGACCTGCGCGCCGATCGCCAGCCCGAGTTCACGCAGATCGACATCGAGACCTCGTTCCTCACCGAGGAGGAGATCCGCACGATGTTCGAGGGCATGATCCGCAGCACCTTCAAGCACGCGATCGGCGTCGAGCTGCCGGCGTTTCCGGTGATGAAGTACGCCGAGGCGATGCACCGCTACGGCTCGGACAAGCCCGACCTGCGCGTCAAGCTCGAGTTCACCGAGCTGACCGACGTGATGCGCGACGTCGACTTCAAGGTGTTCTCCGGCCCGGCGACCAGCGGCGACGGCCGCGTCGTCGCGCTGCGCGTGCCCGGTGGAGCCGAGATGAGCCGCAGCGAGATCGACGGCTACGGCGAGTTCGTCAAGATCTACGGCGCCAAGGGCCTCGCGTGGATCAAGGTCAACGACGCCGCGAAGGGCCGCGAGGGGCTGCAGAGCCCCATCGTCAAGAACCTGCACGACCGGGCGCTGGCCGAGATCATCGAGCGCAGCGGTGCGGCCGACGGCGACCTGCTGTTCTTCGGCGCCGACAAGGCCAAGGTCGTCAACGATGCGATCGGCGCGCTGCGCGTCAAGGTCGGCCACAGCGAATTCGGCAGGGCCCGCAACCTCGTGCAGGGCGAATGGGAGCCGCTGTGGGTCGTCGACTTCCCGATGTTCGAGTACGACGACGACGCGCAGCGCTGGAGCGCGATGCACCACCCGTTCACGAGCCCGAAGGACGGGCACGAGGACTGGCTCGAGACCGATCCGGGCAAGTGCATCGCGAAGGCATACGACGTCGTGCTCAACGGCATCGAGCTCGGCGGCGGCTCGGTGCGTATCCACCGCGAAGAGGTGCAGAGCAAGGTCTTCCGCGCGCTGAAGATCAACGCCGAGGAGGCGCAGGCAAAGTTCGGCTTCCTGCTCGACGCGCTGCAGTACGGCGCACCGCCGCACGGCGGCATCGCGATCGGCCTGGACCGCTTCGTGATGCTGATGACCGGTGCCGAATCGCTGCGCGACGTGATCGCGTTCCCGAAGACGCAGCGTGCGCAGGACCTGCTGACCAACGCGCCGAGTGCCGTCGACGAGAAGCAGCTGCGCGAGCTGCACATTCGGCTGCGCAATCTGACCGCGATGGCGTGAATGGCCAAAATGGCCGCTCCCGCGGCAACCCGACGGAGCGTGCCATGAACATCACCGCCACCGAGGCGAAAAACCGGCTGGTCGAGGAGCACGGAGTTTTTGGCGAGCAGCATCGACCCTGGTAAGGCGAGCGCGATGCGCCGATTGAAGATCCCCGAGTCGGTCCTCGTCGTCATCCACACCGCTGACCTCGAGGTGCTGCTGATGGAGCGCGCCGACATGCCCGGCTACTGGCAAAGCGTCACCGGAGCCAAGGACGCGCCCGACGAAGCGCTGGAGGCCACCGCTGTCCGCGAGGTCGCCGAGGAGACCGGCATCGCGATCGGCTCGGCCGCGGTGCCGCGCGCGAATCTGCGCGACTGGGGCCTCGTCAATGTCTACGAAATCTACGCGTCATGGCGACACCGTTATGCTGACGGCGTGACTCACAACACCGAACACGTGTTTGGCCTGCTGGTGCCGCGCGACGTACCGATCCGGCTCGCGCCACGCGAGCACGTCGCGCATCGCTGGCTGCCGTGGCGCGAGGCCGCCGACCGCTGTTCCTCGGCCTCGAACGCCGAGGCGATCCTGCACCTGCCGCGCTTCGCGGCGGCGCGTTCCTGAAGAAGGGTCCGCGACGATGCGCACCGTGCCTGCTGCGCTGCACCCGGTGACGACGATGCACCCGAGCAACGTGCTGCGGGTCTCGACCTACAACATCCACAAGGGCGTGCGCGGCATCGGCCCGCGCAAGCGGCTCGAGATCCACAACCTGGTGCTCGGCATCGAGGCGCTCGACACCGATCTGGTGTTTCTGCAGGAAGTGCGTTTCCTGAACCGCGCCGAGGCGCGTGCCTTCCCGGACACCTACATCGGCTGGCCACGCATGCCGCAGGCCGACTACCTCGCGCCCGAGGGCTACGAGGTCGCCTACCGCACGAATGCGACGACGCGCCACGGCGAGCACGGCAACGCGCTGCTGTCGCGCTGGCCGCTGGGCGACATCGGCCATCACGACGTCTCGGACCATCGGTTCGAGCAGCGCGGCCTGCTGCATGTGCCGGTGCACTGGAACGGCGAGCTGGTGCACGCGATCGTCGCGCACTTCGGGCTGATCCACGCGAGCCGGATGCGCCAGGTGCAGCGGCTGGCCGAGTTCATCGAGACCGAGGTGCCGAAACACGACCTGCTGATCGTCGCCGGCGACTTCAACGATTGGGGCGAGCGGCTGGATGCGCAGATGAAGCGCCACGGCCTCGAGCGCGCGATCGTGCCGGGCGAGCCGCCGGCACGCTCGCTGACCTTCCCGTCGCGCATGCCGGTGTTCTCGATGGACCGCATCTACACGCGCGGGCTGCAGTGCCTGTCGACCTCGGTGCCGCGCGGTGCGGCGTGGGCGCGCATGTCCGACCACCTGCCGCTCGTGGCCGAGCTCGCGCTCGCATGATGGCCGGCACGGGCGCCGGCGCGAGCGCGTGAGCCCCCATCACGAGCTTCGACTGCTCAGGGGCGGCGAGCAGCTTTTTCCGGCGCTGATCGAGGCGATCGACGCGGCGCGCGCGGAGGTTCGGCTCGAGACCTACATCTTCGAATTCGCGGGCTCGGTGCTGCCGGTGGCCGAGGCGCTCGAGCGCGCGGCGCTGCGCGGCGTCGCGGTGCAGATCGTCGTCGACGGCGTCGGCACCGGCGATGTGCCCGCGGCCTGGCAGCAGCGCTGGCAACAGGCCGGCGTGCACTGGCGCATCTTCAACCCGGCGCGCGGCTGGCGGCTGCTGCTGCCCAAGCGCTGGCGGCGCATGCACCGCAAGCTGTGCGTCGTCGACGCCGAGATCGGTTTCTGCGGCGGCATCAACCTGCTCGACGACTACTACGACCCGAACCACGGCGCGCTCGACCAGCCGCGCTTCGACTTCGCGGTGCGCGTGCGCGGGCCGCTGGTGCGCGACATGCACGACACGATGGCGCGCCTGTGGGCGCGCCTGCAGGTTGCACGCGAGGCGGGCCAGCACGACCTGAAGGGCACGCTGCAAGCGGCGCGCATGGCCGCGCTGGCCGGCACCGACATGGGCAACACCGACTTCGGCCCCGCCGACGACGGCCCCGCCGACGACGGCGACGATCTGCGCACCGGCGCGACGGCCTCGCTGGTACTGCGCGACAACGTGCGCTTCCGGCGCAGCATCGAAGGGGTGTACCGGGTCGCGATCGCGCAGGCGAAGACCGAGATCCTGATCGCCAACGCGTACTTCATCCCCGGCGTGCAGCTGCAGCGCGCGCTGCTGCGCGCGGCGCAGCGCGGCGTGCGCATCACGCTGCTGCTGCAGGCGAAGTACGAGTACTTCATGCAGTACCACGCGAGCCGCGCGGTCTACGGCGTGCTGCTGAACGCCGGGATTGAGATCATCGAATACGAGGCGAGCTTCCTGCATGCGAAGGTCGCGGTCGCCGACGCCGAGGGCGGCGCGTTGTCGACGGTCGGCTCTTCCAACCTCGATCCGCTGAGCCTGCTGCTCGCGCGCGAGGCCAACGTGTTCGTGCGCGACGACGCTTTCGGCGCCGAGCTGCGCACGCACCTGCTCGATGCGATGCGCCACGCCGGCCGCAAGGTCGACGTGGCCGAGCACCTGCGCCGCCCGTTCGTCACGCGCACGCTGACCTGGGTCGCCTACGGACTGATGCGCGCGATGCTGTTCGTGACCGGCAAGAGATACTGAACCCGGTTTCGTGCATCGCGCGTGGTGCGCGGTCAGAGGCGCCCGGCGAGGTCTGGCCCGAACCGGTTGTCGCCGATCGTGCCGCGCAGAAAGCCGTTCTCGACCAGCGTCCAGATCGCGCCGATCACCGGAATGAAGTTGATCAGCACCCACCAGCCCGCCTTGTTCCGGTCGTGCCAGCGCTTGACCGAGATCGCGATCGACGGCCAAAGGATCACGAGGTTCGGCACCGCTTCGGCGACCCGGTCGCTGAAGCCGGCGATGCCCAGCAGCAGGTTCAGGATCACCGACACGAGCAGGAGCGCCAGCACGCCGTAGAGCCAGAAGGTCTTGCGCGGAATGCGGCCCTTCAGGCTGAACAGGATCTGCGGCAGCGGCATCGCGTCGTCGAACGGCGACGGGTTCATTCGGAAGGCTCCCTCGTTGAACGGTGTGGGCGTCGCCGAAGCGCGCGACTACGATGATGGCATGACGACGCCGGCAACCGGCCGGCAACCGATATGCCCGATCTGACATGCCCGATCTGATCGTGCCGCGCCCCGAAGGCCTGTACTGCCCGGCCGGCGACTTCTACATCGACCCGTGGCGGCCGGTCGAGCGCGCCGTGATCACGCATGCGCACGCCGATCATGCTCGGCCCGGCCACGCGCACTACCTCGCCGCCGCGCCGGGCGCCGGCGTGCTGCGCGCGCGGCTCGGCGCCGACATCA
>Ga0070706_100000799_pt1 | contig 35029 bp, 29 predicted proteins | sample KBSK5501metaG_FD_65476 | JGI IMG/M metagenome (GOLD analysis project Ga0070706, IMG submission 65476) | Corn, switchgrass and miscanthus rhizosphere microbial communities from Kellogg Biological Station, Michigan, USA - KBS K5-50-1 metaG | ecosystem: Host-associated > Plants > Roots >... | reverse complement strand
CTGGCGCAGTTCGCCCGCGAGAAATGCCACCGCCACGGGGACTTCGGCGGGGCTGGCCCGGCGCAGCAGAGCGGCGATCTCGCCGACTTTGGCCCGGCGTCCGGGCGCAGCGGCAACCGCATCCGAGGTGCGCACCAGTTCCTGCAGAAGCACACAAGGCATTGTGCACGACCCCGCCGACGGTTCGCCGCGCGCCCGGGACCGGGGCGAGAGCAGAAATCCGGCTGGGCCGACCGCGTCGGCGCAGGCCATCAGTGGCGTGATCAATGGGGTTGAATTTGTTACCGGCGAGTACTTGACCGTCATGGCTACTAAGCGGTAACTTCCGACGCGATTGCTCTTCTGTGGTGTGTGTCACCCCGGCGCGTGCCACCCTGAGCAGTCGTGCCCCCGTCAACGGTGCCGGTCCGCAACCCCCTCAGCGACTGCCCGCACCATGGAGAACAGTGGCAGGAGCCGCCATGGCCTCGTTTGGGAACAGTACACCGGAACTGCCCGCAGGGTCCGCGCCTGGCAGGGTCCGCTGGCGGCGGTTCGCCATCGTCTTCGTCCCCGCGCTCGCTGCCGCGGCCACGTTGATCGGGCTGACCGCGCAGGGCGTGCTCGCCGCCAATATCTCCGTATCGGGGAGCGCCTTCAAGATCACTTCCAGTGAGCTGAACGGGAACGGGTTCGTGCAGTTCGGCGGGGTCGTTTCGGACTCCGGCGGGCACGTGCACCCGGTGGCGATCTCGGGGATCCGGACCGCCACCCTCGCCAACCTCTGCCAGAGTGTCGCCGCTGGCCCGTTCATACTCAGGCTCACCGCGGGCGGGGGCGGCACGCCGGTGTCGGCGAGCAACCTCGTTGTCGACGCGGACCAGCAGACCGGCAGTACCGCGATCTTCCACAACATCACCATCGGCCAGGACGCGGGGTCGCTGACATCAGACCCGGGCGTGGCGGGCCAGGCTGGCGGTTTCGGCCAGCAGGCCGACTCGGTCACGATCGACAACTTGCAGCAGAACACCTGGCTGACCACGGCAGGCACGTTCACGCTCCCGGGGTTGAGCCTCAGCTTCGGAAAAGCCTGCTACTAGTGGCCTCTTCGGAAGGCAGCGGGGGCTCCCCCGGCCAGGAACCGGCGGAGCCCTCACTGCATGAGGAATTCACTCCCGGCCGCGGATGGCCGCCGCGGGAGCCCGAAGACGGCCCCGCAACGGGCCCGGAGCCCGCGCCAGGGGAAGGAACCTCGCCGGTGAGAGGTACGCCGCCGTGGGAAGTGGCTGACAGGGCGGCCGGGTCGGCCGCTGCCGCGCAGGCACCGGATGAAACCGCGGCCGCGGCACCGGATGAGACGTCGGCCGCGACACTGGATGACACCTCGGCCGCGGCCGAGGCGGGGAAGCAGCGCATGACCGGGGCCCGGGCCCGCGACGCCAGGCAGGCTTTCCGGACGTGGCGGCGCAGCCGGCCGTTCTGGGGCGGCCTCCTGCTCATCCTGGCCGGCCTGGAGATGATCGCCATCCCGCTGCTGAGCGTGGTCGCGCACAACTCCGTGAAGGTCGTCATCTACATCGGGATCGGCGGCATTTTCGGCGTGCTGATCGGTGGCCTGCTCATGGCGTGCGGGCTGCTGATCTGGTTCCATCCGGTGCAGCGGGTCTTCTATGCGATTGCCGGCGTCCTGCTGGCCGTCGCGTCGTTCGTCGCGACCAACCTGGGCGGATTCTTCATCGGCATGCTGCTCGGGGTGACCGGGGGATCGCTGAGCTTCGGCTGGACACCCGGCGCGGGACGGGAACAGCCGGGACGGGAACGGCCGGGCGGGCCTGGCTCGCCGGGCCGGGCGGGTCGGGCACCGCAAGCGGACGAGCCGTCGGACGGCCTGGGCATCGTGCTCCGCCGGGACACAAGACCGGGTGATCATCGTCGGAGCGGCGGCCGGCTAATGGCCCTGGCGATCACGCCGGTCGTCGTGTCCGGCCTCATGCTTCCGGGCTCCGTGAGCGGCCCGATGCGGCAGGCTGCCTCGACGCGGCCGGCTGCGCAGGCGGGCTGCATCATCCCGATCCCCATCATCTGCCCGTCTCCGTCGCCCTCTCCCACCGCGCCGGCCACGCCGGGGCCCACCACGGGGCCCTCGGCGTCGCCCGGACCAATCCCGATCCTGGCTCCCGCGCCCACCGTGGCCGGGTCCCCGGGGTCTTCAGCCAGCGGCCCGGCCCAGCCCACCGGATCGCCGAGCGCGAGCGCGTCGGCCCGCGCCAGGGCTGCCGCAGCACCGGCCCAGATGGCATCGGCCGCTCAGTCCAGTCTCACCGCGGACTCGGCGTTCCTGTACGGACTGTCCTACGACGGGCGTGCGCAAGTGGCGACCGCGAACGGGACCGTGACGATGATGAAGTTCAGCCTGAGTTCGCTCACCTTGTCCGGCCACATCACCCTGACCGTCAGCCAGGGCGGCACTACGGCCGTGACACAGAGTTCATCCATGCAGTTCGGCGGGCCCGTAGTGCTGTACGCGACCAAGTTGTCGGGTAACCTGCTCGGCTTCGTTCCTGTGACCCTCACGCCCGACAGTCCCATAGCACTCATCCTGCAAGCGGTGGCGCGGATAACCCAGGCGCTCACCCAGGCCACGCCCGTGCCGATGACAAACGTGGTGACCGACCAGCCCTACACCACGGCGGGCTCATTTCAGGCGAGCGGCCTGCGCATCGGAACCTGATCTCTGCCTGGAGCTTGGTCCAGTGCAGCTCCAGCACATCCAGGGCGGCATACCAGCCCAGCGGCTGGCCAGCCGCTGGGCTGGTCAGCCGGGCCAGGGCAGGCGGCCTTACGGCGTGCGCACCTGCCCGTTGACGTCAGCCGTCTCCGCATCGGCCATCTGATGGCCGCCAGGCGGGCCGCTGGGCGCCGTCATGTGCTGGCCACGGGTGTCCGGTTGGCTGATGAGGCGCGGCCCACGACGGCCGCGCACGACGGCCGCGGCCGCGCTGCCGGCGGCCAGCACAAGGATCCCGGCCACGATCTTCGGCCAGCGCCGGCGGCGGATCGGCGGGGCCGGGTCCATCCGGCGCGCGGTGGCGGCCAGCATGGCTGAGACCTTGGGCGCGACCCGCTCCTGCAGGGCGTTCCCAGTGCGCTCAACGCGCGGGGCGGCCCACACCCGGGCTCCATACACGCCCCGCTTCGCCGTCCGGCGGGCGCTCCGGGCGAGCGGGGTAACCTGTTTAGTGGCCCGGCGGGCGCGCCGCCGAGCGGTCGTTGCCCCGGATCTGGCCGCGGCCCTGACATCGGATTTTCTGGTCCTAAGGGACACATGAACCTCCCCAAGTTTGCTCCCCGCCCGTCTCACTTCCCCGGTCGGCCAGGCTCAACCATGACTCGGCCGCTTCGTCGCATACGTCCGGACGTGCGAGGATGGCGTCCGGGGGGGAACTGCGGGCAGAGGGTCGCCACTGCCACGAGGGTTCGTGCGAGGATGCCAGCCATGACTACGACGCTCACCGCGACACTGCGGACAAACGAGGGACCGATCGTGATCCAGCTGTTCCCGGATCATGCACCGAAGACCGTCCGGAATTTCGTCGAACTGGGCCAGGGCCAGCGCCAGTGGACCGATCCGCGCACCAGGAAGGCCAGCACCGCCAGGCTGTATGACGGGACGGTCTTCCATCGCGTGATCCCCAACTTCATGATCCAGGGCGGGGACCCGCTCGGCACCGGTACCGGCGGCCCTGGCTACCAGTTCGGCGACGAATTCCACCCGGATCTCTCATTCAACCGGCCCTACCTGCTGGCCATGGCCAACGCCGGGCCGGGCACCAACGGCTCCCAGTTCTTTATCACCACGGTGCCCACGCCCTGGCTGAACGGTAAGCACACCATCTTCGGCGAGGTCATCGAGGGCACCGATGTGGTGGACAGGATAGGCGGTGTGGCGACGGACGGGCGGGACCGCCCGGTCAAGGACGTCGTCATCGAATCCATCGAGATCACCGGCACCGGCGACGCTGCGGGATCCGCAGGCTGAGCCGTGGACGTTCCCCCAGCGCCGGACGCCGATGGCGGCGCGAACGCCGATCACGGTACGAACGCCGATCACGGTACGAACGCCGATGGCGGGGCGGGCGCCCCCATGTGCTACCGGCACGGCGACCGTGAGACCTATCTGTCGTGCGTCCGGTGCGGGCGTCCCGCCTGCCCGGATTGCCTCCGCGCGGCCCCGGTTGGCCAGCAATGTGTGGACTGCGTCCGCGAGGGCAACCGGAACGTCCGCCAGCCCTCCTCCGTCTTTGGCGGGCGCATGGTGGCGGGCGCGATAGTCACCTGGATCCTCGTCGCCCTCAACGTCGCCTTTTACGTCGCGGAGCTGGTGTACCCGCGGACCGTCGACTACCTGGCCATGGTGGCGAGCCTGAATGACGGGACGATCCAGCAGGTCATCGGCGTCGCGCACGGGCAGGCGTACCGGCTCATCACATCGGCGTTCCTGCACGAGCCCGGGCTGAGCGGTTTCGGCCCGGCGCACATCATCTTCAACATGTGGGCGCTGATCCTGGTCGGCCCGGCGCTGGAGCGGCTGCTCGGTCACCTGCGCTTCGTGGCCCTCTACCTGCTGAGCGCGCTGGGCGGCTCGGTGCTCTTCTATCTCCTCGCCCCGGCGGGGGAAGTGGCGCTGGGGGCCTCGGGGGCCATCTTCGGCCTGTTCGGCGCGTATTTCGTGGTGTCCAGGCGGCTGCGCCTGGACACCCGGGGAATCGTGATCCTTATCGTCCTCAACCTCGTGATCAGCTTCGCCTTCGGCTCGGCTATCGCCTGGCAGGCCCACGTGGGCGGGCTGATCACGGGCAGCCTGATCGCCGCGGCCTACGCGTACGCGCCCCGGCACCAGCGGACGCTGGTGCAGGCCGGCGCCACCGTGGCCGTGCTGGCCGTGCTCGTCATCGCGGTGCTGTCGCGGAACAGCCAACTGGCCGTGTCCGCGCTGGGCTGATCAGCGCCACTTGGTGGAGAGAACCACCCCGGAGATGATAAATCCAAACCCGATGACCAGATTCCAGTCCGACAACGCCGAGACCGGCAGGCTGCCCTGCGTCACGTAAAACAGCGCGATCCAGGCCAGCCCGATGATGAGGCAGCCCAGCATGGCCGGGACGAGCCAGCGTGGACTGACCTTGCTCCTGGCTGACCTGGGCGGTGGGGTATAAACAGCCTTGCTTCTGACGCGGGACTTGGGCACTGTCGCTCTCCTGCTCTATGCCTTTCACGCACTCGGCCCGAGTGTAACGCCGGAGGTGGCGTGCGCGACTTGCCCGTGAGGGCTTGCGTCGTCGCCCCCGAGCGATGCAAGCCCTCCTCCGCGGCGGGCTAGGGCCCGGTCGGCGTCGCCGTCGCGCTCGCCGTGGGTGTCGCGGTCGGCGTCGCGCTCGGTGTCGGCGGGGCGGTTGTCGCTGCTGCCGCGGCCACGTAGATGGTCACCGTTGACCCCTGCGGCAACACCCCGTTGGCCGGCTGCTGCTGGAATACGTTGCCTGGAGTGGCGCTCGCCGGGCCGGGCACGGTGTTGACCTGGACGTTGAAACCGTCCCCCTTCAGGATCGACTGCGCGGTCGCCACCGGATCGCCGATGACGCTTGGCACCTGGACGCCGCCGCCGGACACGTAGATGGTGACCTGGCTGCGCGGAGCTACCGGCGAGCCAGGAAGCGGCAACTGCCGCACCACAGTGCCGGCCGGCTTGGACGAGTTCTGATCCGTAGTGACGGTCACGCTGAAACCGGCGTTCTGCAGGGTGTTCTGCGCGTTGCCTTGCTGCTGGCCCACCACGTTCGGCACCTTGACCAGGTTCGGCCCCGTTGATACGTACAGTGTCACCACCGAGTTGGCTGGCACGTTGTTGCCGAACGGCGGGTTAGTGCTGATCACATCGCCCTTGGGTACGGTCGATGAGGCCTGCGGCACAGCCTTGGACTGCAGCCCGGCCTTGGCCACTGCAGCCTCCGCCTTGGCCTGGCTCAGCCCGACGACGGACGGCACGGCGTCCTTCTGGCCCCCGCTATTGAGAGCCAGATAGGCGACCAGCGCGATGAGGACGGCCAGGACGGCGCCCAGGACCCACCAGAGCGTCTTCCTCCGGCGGCCGCTCTCACCCCCGTACGTGCCATCCTGGGGCCCGTACTGGTATGGCGGGATCGCGCCGGTCCGGCCGTCCGTCGCGGCGGGACCCAGGCGCTGGGTGGCCGGGTACATATCCGCGCCGCGCGGAGGCGCGGCGACCGGCACGCCGGACAGCGCGCGCTGGATGTCGGTGCGCATCTCCGCCGCCGACTGGTACCGGTCGGCCGGGTCCTTGGCCATCGCCTTCAGCACGATCGAGTCGGCCCATACAGGGATCTCCGGGTCCACCCGGGACGGCGGGATCGGGTTCTCCCGGACATGCTGGTAGGCGATCGCCACCGGGGAGTCCCCGGTGAACGGGGGCCTCCCGGTGAGCAGTTCGTACAGCAGGCAGCCGGTGGAGTAGAGGTCGCTGCGCGCGTCCACCCGCTCACCCCGGGCCTGCTCGGGGGAGAGGTACTGCGCGGTCCCGATGACCTGCGCGGTCTGGGTCATGGTGGCCTGGGCGTCGCTTACCGCCCGGGCGATGCCGAAGTCCATCACCTTGACCTCGGCCGACCGGGTCAGCATCACGTTGGCTGGCTTGATATCGCGGTGCACGATGCCGTGGCGGTGGCTGTAGTCGAGCGCTCGCAGCACGCCGTCGGTGATCTCCAGGGCACGTTCCGGCAGCAGCCGGCGGTCCTCCCTGAGCAGATCGCGCAGGGTCCGGCCGTCCACGTACTCCATCACGATGTACGGGACGTTCGCCGGCCCGGCCATGTCCTCGCCGGTGTCGTAGACCGCGATGATCGACGGATGGTTCAGCGAGGCGGCCGACTGGGCCTCGCGGCGGAACCTGGCCTGGAACGTCGCGTCCCGGGCCAGGTCCTCGCGGAGCGTCTTGACCGCGACCACGCGGTCGAGGCGGATATCGCGCGCCCGGTACACCTCGGCCATGCCGCCCCGCCCGACGACGCCGTCGAGTTCGTAGCGGCCGCCGAGGAGGCGGGATTGTGTCATGTCTGGCACGTCAGTAACCATCCTGCGTCGTAGTCGTCGCCCCGGCGGAGCCTCGTTTCCGCCCGGTGGTTCCGGCCTGTCTGCGGTGGCGCATCTCTCTCATCTCACGGATCTCGCGGGTCATGGCGTTCACTGCTTCCCCAGGGAGGCCATGTACGCCTGGATGACCTTGACGGCGATGGGGGCTGACGCGTCGGCGCCGAGGCCGCCGCCCTTTACGATGACGCCGACAGCTATCTGCGGGTTGGGGCTGTTGGCCGGGGCGAAGCCGGTGAACACCGCGTCGTCCAGGCCCGAGTTGTTGGCGCCGTTCTGTGCCGTTCCGGTCTTCCCGGCGATCTCGATGTTCGGGAGGAATGCCGCGGCGTGGGCGGTGCCCTCGGGCGACTGCACCACGTTGATCATCATGCGCTTGACATCGGAGGCCACCGCCGGGGTCACCGTGTTGCTCAGGGTATTCTGACTGGCCGTCTCGAGCGGCGTCAGGTCCGGTGCGGTGATCTTCTGGACCATGTAGGGCGTCATCAGGGTGCCGCCGTTAGCAATGGCGGCGGAGAACATCGCCTCCTGCAGCGGTGTCACCGTGTCGCTGTACTGGCCGATCGCCGAGTAAGCGGTGAAGCTGGGGGCCGACACGGGCGGGTAGTTGCTCGGCGAGACGGGCAGCGGGATCGTCAGGTTCGGGTCGTTCATGCCGAACTTGCCGGCCTGCGCCCGCAGCGCGGCCCCGCCGAGGGTCATCCCCAGGTTGCCGAACACGGTGTTGCAGGAAACGGTGAACGCGAAGATGATGGGCACCTTGCCGGTGCCGGTCGGGTTGCTCCCGTCGTTGCACGCCTCATTGTCGAAGTTGATCAGCTGGTTGCTGGTCTGCGGAAGCTTGAGGTTGGTCGGCGCGTAGACCCGGGTGTCCGGGGTGTAGTTCCCGGTGGAGAACGCGGTCGAGCTTGTCACGATCTTGAACGTGGACCCGGGCGGGAAGGTCGCGTTGATGGCCTTGTTCGTCAGCGGCTGGTTCGGGTCCGCGAGCAGTTGCTTGTCGACCTTGTTAAGTTCTGCGCCGTTGAACGTGGCCAGCTGGTTGGGGTCGAAGCTCGGGTAGGACGCCATGGCCAGGACCGCGCCGGTCTGCGGGTTCAGCGCCACGACCCCACCCTGCAGGCCGGTCGCCTTGAGTCCGTCGTACGCCGCCTGCTGGGCCGCGGAGTTGATGGTGAGCTGCACCGTGGCGCCGCGCTTGGGCTTACCGCTGATCATGTCGAGCAGGTTGTGCACGGCGAGCGCCGGATCCGACCCTGACAACTGCCGGTTCTCCGCCTGCTCGATGCCGGTCGCGCTGTAGATCGAGTTGAAGCCGGTCACCGGGGCGTATACCGGGCCGTACGGGTAGTACCGCTGGTACTTGTAGATGCCTTTGACCGCGCGGGACTCCGCGATCGTCTTGTTGTCCGCGGTGACGATGGCGCCACGCTGGTATTGGAACTGCTGGGAGAAGGTGCGGGCGTTGCCCGGCTTGTTAGCCAGGCTGTTGGCCTCGAACGCCTGCACGTAGTTCGCGTTGATCAGGAGCAGGACGAACATCACCAGGCAGGCCAGGGAGATCCGGCGGAGGGCTCGGTTCATCCGGCTCTCACCACCTGTGTCATCCCCTCGTCTTGGATCGGCTGCGGAGCGGGCCTTCGCGCGGTGTCGCTGATCCGCATCAGCAGCGCGATCATCATCCAGCTGGCGACCAGCGAGGAGCCGCCCTGGGACAGGAACGGGGTGGTGATCCCGGTCAGCGGGATCAGCCGGGTGACCCCGCCGACGATCACGAACACCTGCAGGGCGAGCACGAACGCGAGCCCGCCCGCCAGCAGCTTGGAGAACGGGTCGCGTACGGCGACCGCGGCCCGCAGCCCCCGCTGGACGATCAGCCCGTAGATGAGCAGGAGCGCCATCAGCCCCGCGACGCCGAGTTCCTCACCGAACGCGGTGAAGATGAAGTCACTTTGCGCCAGCGGGGTCCAGTAGGGCTGGCCCTGGCCGAGTCCCCGGCCGAGCACGCCGCCGAAGCCCATCCCGTACAGGCCCTCGGCGAGCTGGTAGGACGATGCGCAATGCTGGATGGCAGGGTTGCAGAACACGTTGGCCGACGTGAACGGGTGCAGCCAGATGGTGAACCGCTCGCCGACGTGGCCGAAGAGCCTGCTGGCCACGAAGGCGCCGGAGGTGAACAGCATGACCCCGATGAGCAGCCAGGAGGTCCGCTGGGTGGCGATGTACAGCATCACCACGAACAAGCCGAAGAACAGCGCGGAGGTGCCGATGTCGGTCTCGAAGACCAGGACGAGGAGGCTGGCGGCCCACGCGATGAGCACTGGCCCGAGGTCGCGTGCGCGGGGCAGGTCGATGCCGAGCACCCGCCGTCCGGCGAGGGCCAGCACGTCCCGCTTGCTGACCAGGTAGCCGGCGAAGAACACGGCGAGCGCCAGCTTCGCGAACTCACCGGGCTGAATCTCGAGGCCGCCGACGATGATCCACACCTTGGCCCCGTTTATCGAGCTCATGGACGTGGGCAGCAGCGCGGGGATGACCAGCAGCACCAGGCCGATCGCGCCGAGGGTGTAGGTGTACCGCTGAAGGATGCGCGGCTGCCGGATCAGGGCCAGCACGACCACGAAGGCCGCGATGCCGAGGGCGCTCCACATCACCTGGAGGGTCGTGGTCGACGTGGTCATCGTGCTGATCTGGTTCCCGGCGTTTCCGCCCCGCCCGGATTCCTGCAGCCGGTAGATCATCACGATGCCGAGGCCGTTCAGCAACGCGGCGAGCGGCAGTATCAGCGGGTCCGACCAGGGCGCGAGCCGGCGGACGGCCAGGTGGGCGCCGCCCACAATGACCGCGAACGAGAGGCCGTAGGCGAACATCCCGGCCGGCACCTTGCCGTTCAGCCCGAGCCCGACGCTCGCGTAGGCGAGCATGACCACGGCCACCACGAAGATGAGCATGGTCAGCTCGGTCCGGCGCCGCCCGCGCGGCATGGTCACCGGCCCGGCCGGCACGGCCTGGGCGGGGGCGGTCACCGAGCCGATGCGCAGCGGCTTGCCAGGCTGGCTCGGGGGGGTGGTGATGGCGCTCATGGCGTTCCTCCCGTCCCCGCCGCGCCCGATGGCAGCGGCGGGCAGTCGGACGGGATGGTGGGCGCGGGCGGCTTCGGGACGAGCTTGCCCTTGACCTTCGTGGGCTTGAGCTTCTGCCAGTTCCGGTAGGCGGTGTAGGCGTTCTGGCAGCGCTGGTAGTCGCTGCGGATATGGCCCATGATCCGCTGCGCCTCGCCCAGGCCGCTGGCCGGGATCGTGGACCGGATGGACTGGACGTCGGTGGGAGGCAACATGGCCAGCGGAACGCTGGTCCGCTGGTACACCTTGGACAGGCTCACCCAGGCTACTTTCGGCGTGATGCCGCGGTAGATGACGACCTTGCCGTTGTCCGCGCCCACGTAGTACTGGCTCTGCGTATAACGCCACCCCGCGTAGCCGCCGCCGACGACCAGGATGACGAGGACCGCGAGGGCCGAGGTGACGAGCGGCCAGCGCCGCCGGTGGACCACATCCTCCTCGTGATCGCTCGATGCGCGCGGGACCGGGTCGTCGTGAGCGATCGCGACCGCGATCGCGGCCTGCGGCGCGGTCTGGGTGAGCATATGGGCGCGCGCAGCCGGGCTGTCGCTGTGCAGCGGGGGCCGGCCGGTACCATTGGACGCCGCCCCCACGACCACGGACACGTCACTGGGCGGCAGCGGCGCCGTCGCGCTGTCCACGACGTCCGCGACGATGCACGTGATGTTGTCCGGCCCGCCGCCCCTGATAGCCAGCTCGATGAGCTGCAGCACTACCTCGTCGAGGTCCCCCACCGTGGCCAGCGTCTTGTGCAGGGTCTCCTCGCTGACCACCCCGGACAGGCCGTCCGAGCAGAGCAGGTACCGGTCGCCCGCCCTGACCTCGCGCAGCGACAGGTCCGGTTCGACGTCCGCCCGGCCATCCAGGGCCTGCAGCAGCATCGAGCGCTGCGGGTGGGTGGCCGCGTCGTCGGGGCTGATCCGCCCCTCGTCGACCAGCGTCTGGACCAGCGTGTGGTCGTGCGTGATCTGGTGGAACTCGCGGCCCCGCAGGAGATAGGCCCGTGAGTCGCCGATGTGGACGAGGGCCATCCGCGACCCGGACCAGAGCATGGCGGTCAGCGTGGTGCCCATGCCCTCGATCGCCGGGTCGGCGGCGACCATGTCGTGCAATGCGTGGTTGGCCTCGGTGACCGCGTCAGCGAGCGCGTCGAGCAGGTCGTTGCCGGGCACGTCATCATCGAGCCGGGCGATGGCCGAGATGGCGGCAGCGCTGGCGACCTCGCCGGCCGCGTGGCCGCCCATGCCGTCGGCCACGGCCAGCAGGCGCGGGCCTGCGTACGCCGCGTCCTCGTTCCCCTCCCGGAGGAGACCGACGTCTGAGCGGATCGCATACCGCAGTGCAAGTGTCATCTGCGCAATTCCAGAACGGTCTTGCCGATGCGGATCGGCACACCAGCCGGCACCGGTGTCGGCTGCGTCACCTTCTGACGGTCGAGGTACGTGCCGTTGGTGGACCCGAGGTCCTCAACTATCCACTGACCGTCCTGAGGAAATAGCCGGGCATGTCGGCTCGAAGCGTAGTCATCGTTGAGCACGAGTGTGGCGTCATTCGCACGACCAATGGTGATTTGCTGGTCGGCCAGCCCCAGGCTGGTACCGGCCAGAGCACCGGCCGTGACGAGCAGGCGCTGCGGTTCACCACGCCCGGCCCGCTGGGACCGGGCCGGCTTGGCGGGGCGGGAGCGAGGCTGCTGGCGCCGCTGCTTGCGCGCGGACGTCGAAGGGCCGAACAGGTCCGTGCGTACCACGCCCACCGCCGCGATGACGAACAACCACAGGATCGCCAGGAAGGCGAGCCTGATGAGGGTGAGAGTGAGCGTGTTCATCGGGTCATGTGTCCTCGGGGTGGCCGTGGGCCGTCAATAGATGCCGTCTCTGCGGAACACCAGGGTGGTCCGCCCCAGAGTTACCTGTGTGCCGTCGGTCAGCGATACCCGCCGGACCGGCTGGCCATTCACGAACGTGCCATTGGTTGAGCCGAGGTCCACGAGGACCACATCTCCGTCCTCCACCCGGAGCTCGGCATGGTGGCGCGAGACACCTGGATCGACCAGGCGCAGGTCGCAGTCGGTGCCCCGGCCGAGCATGGTCACCGGTGCGTTCAGTTCGTAGGTGCGCTGGGTGTTGCCATCCGCCCCCGGCTCCGGCCCCGACACGAGCAGCCGTGGCCGGCCGCCGACGGATCCGGGCACCGGCGCGCGGGGCAGGTCACTGCTGGGCCTGCGGATCTCACCGCCCTCCACGGTGGTACCGCGGATCACCCCGGAGCGAATCCGGAAGGTGCCCGTGGTCAGGTCAGGGACGCCCTCGAAGCGCATCCGCACCGGTCCGACGAAGGAGTAACCCTGCTCGCGGGCATGCTCGCGGGCCAGCGTGGACAGTTCGATGCCGAGGTTGTCGGCGTATACCTCCAAGCGCTCGAAGTCGCTGTCGGCCAGTTCCACCACGAAATCGTTTGGTACAAGGGTTCTGCCTTGCGCCACGATCGCGGCACGGTCATCCATCTCGCGCTGCACCGCGCTGGCAACCTCAACCGGCTGCAGCTCGGACTTGAACGCTCGCGCGAAGGCACCCTCCACCATGCCCTCGAGCCTGCGCTCGAAGCGCTGAAGAACTCCCACCCGGGTACCTCCTTCCCGTATCCGCATCCGATGGTATCGGCGGCGGGGGGCAGGTCGAAGACGTGCTAACCTGACTCCTTGCCTAGGGCGGGTGGCGGAACGGCAGACGCGCACGGTTCAGGTCCGTGTGTCCGCAAGGACGTGAGGGTTCAAATCCCTCCTCGCCCACAAGGTGTTCTGGCCTGCAGCTTATGCGCCCGAACCACCTGCGCGGATCAGGGTTGGGCAGGTCGGCGAGCCCAGTGTCACCATCAGGCAACACCCGCCCATGGCACCCGGGCAAAATTTCCGGCCGAACGAAAACCGCCGCCGGCCCCGTTCGCCGGGTTCCGGCACCACGATCACGGCACCACGATCACGGCACGACGATCACGGGGCAGTGCGCGTGCCTGGTGAGCCAGCCAGGGACCGAGCCGGCGACATGGTGCCAGACGTGCTCGGGCGCCCCGATGACCAGGGCGTCCGCGCTGAACTCCCGGGCCGCCGCGGCGAGTTCCTTGGCCGGGCTGCCGCGCCGGGTGAGGACCCGCACGTCGAGCCCGGCCCGGTCACAGACCTCGTCTAGCTCGGCGAGGAGCCAGCGCTGCATTTCCTCGGCGTCCCGGCTGGCCCCGATGACCTGACCGGTCAGCGGCTCGCAGTAGACACCGGGCGAGCAGATGTACGCGACCACGAGCGGCCGTCCGAGCCGCCGGGCCATCCCGGCGGCGTAAGCGAGCGCGTGACGGCTCGACTGTGATCCGTCGTAGCCCGCCACCACCGGGTGGTCCAGGTCGCAGGATGGGGTGGACCGGGACTGAGCATCGTTGCGGGGGTCCGGCCGACCTGGCTCGGCAGGCTGGCCCTGGTGTGGATGAGGCTCTGCCTGTTCCATGGCTTCGCGTCCTTGTGAGTCCATGCTCCGCATACTGGAGGTACCTGTAAAATATGTTAGTTTCGTTCAAGCAAATACCCTAACCAGACGCGAGTCGTCGAATGGCAGGGCCGCGTCGGCAGGGTATCCTGCCTTCTTTTGCCATGGGCCTCGCTCCTCCGGCCCAAGTGCTCCTGAGAAGAGGATGCGCCCGCCAGGGCCGCCGGGGAAGAGCCGAACCTCTTCCGGGCTGACGTGGCGGAACCGGCAGTGCCCGGAACCAGGCAGAATTGGTGTCGTGCCGGAACTTCCCGAGGTCGAGTCGCTCGCTATCTTCCTGCGCGAGCGGGCTGCCGGGCGGGTCATCGAGCGGGCCGACAGCGCCGCCATCTCGGTGCTCAAGACCTATCAGCCGGACCTGACCGCACTGCGCGGGCGGGTGCTCGAAACGGCGGTGCGTCACGGCAAGTTTCTTGACCTGGTGGCGGTGGCGCCCGGGAGTGAGCCGCTGCATCTCGTCATGCACCTGGCCCGGGCCGGCTGGCTGCGCTGGAGGGAGAACCTGCCCGCGCAGCCACCCCGGCCCGGCAAGAGCCCGCTCGCCTTCCGGCTCCGGTTCACCGACAGCACCGGATTCGACCTGACCGAGGCCGGGACCAAGAAGCGGCTCGCTGTCTATCTGGTCGCCGAACCCGCCGAGGTCCCGGGTGTCGCTGCGCTCGGCCCCGACCCGCTGGCGGACTCCTTCACCGTCGAGGTCTTGGCCGGTCTGCTCGCCGGGCGCCGGACCCAGATCAAGGGAGTGCTCAGGGATCAGAAGATCGTCGCAGGCATCGGCAATGCCTACTCGGACGAGGTATTGCACGCGGCGAAGATGTCCCCCTTCAAACTGGCCAGCACGCTGACCAGCGATGAGGTAGCCGGGTTGCACGAGGCGATCCTCAGCACGCTCCAGACCGCCGTCGCCCGGTCGGCCGGGCTGGCGGCAGGTGACTTGAAGGCCGAGAAAAAATCGGGCCTCCAGGTGCACGGCCGGGCCGGGCAGCCGTGTCCGGTGTGCGGCGACACGGTGCGCGAGGTCTCGTTCGCCGACTCGGCCCTGCAGTACTGCCCGACCTGCCAGACCGGCGGCAAGCCACTGGCCGACCGGCGGATGTCCCGCCTGCTCCGGTAGTCAGGCCCGGCCCCGCAGGCCCCGGCTGGTCCCGGCTGGTCCCGATCAGGGGCTAGTGCACGGGGTTGAAGACCTGCCCGAGTTCCTGCCAGCGCACCGCTGCGCAGCCGTTGAACTGCGAGAAGGTGGCATCCACCGGGGTGCCGAACCAGGTTCCCCTGATGGTGGCCGTCTCATCGCCGGTGGCGATCATCGGGCACATCATTCCGTGCCGAACCGGGGCGAACGGCTGCTTGACGCTCAGCAACTGGCGGCAGGCGGCCGCCGCGTCCGGGTGCGTTCCGCCCGTTGGCTCGCACCGGAGTGTCCAGCGCTCGGCCCTCACCCCCGGCCGGGGCGTCACCTCGATGATGACCGAGACCTTGGCCGCCGCCGTGCTCGGGGCAGCGGACGCGGTCGAACCGGCCGACGCGGTCGAACTGGCTGACCCGCCCGAGTTGGCCGTGCTGGCCACACTGCCGCAGGCGGCCAGCGCCATCACGCACAGCGCCGCCGGCAGGGCATAGGGAGCACGGGAACGTGCTCGCCGCAAGGAGAGTCTCATGGTGGTTTGACGCACCCGGCCCGGCGGTGGTTCCGCCGCGCCGGCCCGCCCCCCGGGACCCCGAACCCCCCGCGGCCTGACCCGGCATGGCTGTTCACATAGCTCACATAGGTACTCAGGAAACAACTCCTGTCATTCCAATCAGTGACAGCAATGAACTATTGTCTGAATTGCACGAAATGAACCGGGCCCGCCAACGGCGGTGGGCGATTAGGCACACATAGTGATTACGAACTAATTTCATGGTGTTTCTGCACAAATGAAGATGCGGGACTGCCATCATGACGCTCGCTGCTCCCCGTGACCCGCGCGGCGAGCCGTCTGATGGGGGCATCGATGCGTCTAGTCCGTTCCGTGGCACTGCGACGGGCGAGTGGCATCGCCGCCGCCGCCGGCCTGAGCGTGCTCGGCATGGCCGTTCTGCCGGAGACCGCTGCCCCGGCCGCCACGCTGGCCGGGCCGCCACGAATCGACCGGTTCAACGTGGGCGCCCCTCACTCGCCCGAACTGCTGCAGGCGCTGGCCGGTCCGCTCGGCCCGACCAGCCTGGCGCACCCGGCGGGGTCCATAAGCCCATTCCCGGGCGTGACATCATCGGCGGCCGCAGCGGTGCGCGGCGTGGATGTCGCGTCGTACCAGCACGTGAACGGCGCCGCCATTGGCTGGTCGAGTGTCGCGAGAGCCGGGTACAAGTTCGTGGCGATCAAGGCCACGGAGGGGAACTATTACGCCAACCCGTATGGCGGGTCGGACCTGACCGGCGCCGAGCGGGCCGGGCTGTCGGTGATCGCCTACCACTTCGCCGTCCCGAATGTCTCTGGCGGCGCTGCCCAGGCGGACTATGTGATCGCCCACGCGGCGGATGCGAGCGGCCGGGTGGCGCCGATCGGCCTGGACATCGAGTACGATCCTTACTCGGCGACGGATGGCACCAACGAGTGCTACGGGCTTAGCCGGGGTGCCATGACGTCGTGGGCGGCCGGCTTCAGCAGCGAGGTCAGGCGCAGGACGGGGCGCCTCCCGATCCTCTACACCACCGCGGACTGGTGGAACACCTGCGCGGCCAGCGCCGCACTGGGTCAGGACCCGCTGTGGGTGGCCGCCTACACGACCGGCGGCGGTCCGCCGCTGCCCATCGGCTGGGGCACGTGGGCCATCTGGCAATACACCAGCGGTGGTACCGTGCCAGGGATCGTCACCAGCCAGAACACCGACCTGGACGTGTTCAATGGGCACGCGGTCCCGGTCTTCAACCCCGGGAACCAGGCGACCAGGGTCAATACGGCCGTGCGGTCGGTCAGGGCGGCCATGTTCACCGTCGGCGGCAGTGCGCCGCCGTCCTACAGTGCGACCGGGCTTCCTCCGGGGCTGACCATCAGCGCCAGCACCGGAGACATCACCGGCGCCCCCACGGTGGCCGGCCTGTATCACGTGAGGGTCAGCGCGACCTCCGGCGGCCTGACCGGGTCGGCCTCTTTCACCTGGACAGTCAGCCAGGTATTCCCCACCAGCACATCCGGAGCGGTGCGGCTGGACCTGGCCGGCAAGTGCCTCGACGACAGGGGTAACGCCAGCGCGGACGGAACGAAGATCCAGATCTGGTCGTGCAACGGCGCCGGCGCCCAGAACTGGTCGATAGCGGGCGGGACGATCCAGATCCACGGCCGGTGCCTGGCGACTGCGGGTGCGGGGACCACGAGCCGGACCCAAGTCGTACTGGCCGCCTGCACCGGGGCCGCCAGCCAGCAGTGGCGGGTCGGGACCGGCGCCGCCCTGGTCAACGTGGGATCGGGCAACTGCCTGGATGACCCCTATTCGAGCACGGGCGACGGCACTGTGCTCTGGATCTTTACCTGCAACGGACGGCCGAACCAGAAGTGGACGCTGCCTGCCGGGCCTGTGCTTTCGGCGGTCGCGGGGCTGTGCCTGGACAACTGGGACGGCAACCTGACGCCGGGCAACAAGGTGGAGATCTGGCCGTGCAACGGGTACCCGGCGCAGAGATGGGTCGTCCGCGCTGACGGGACAGTGCAGACCGGCGGGTGGTGCCTGGATGTCTACCACGGCGGAACTGCCCTCGGCTCCCGGGTGGACCTGTTCTCATGCAACGGCACCCCCGCGCAGCAATGGCACGTCCTGCCCGGCGGCTCCGCGGTCAAGCTGCAGAATCCGAAATCGGGCAAGTGCCTGACCGACCCCAACAGCTCAACGGCCTACGGCACCGGCTTGGTGCTCGGCTCCTGCGCGTCCACCGGCCCGGGGACCGCCTGGCTGATCCGCTGACCCCGGCACGGTGGCGCAGCAGTGGAAGATCCTCACCGACGGCGGCGGTGTCGAGCTGCAGAATCCCCATTCCGGCCGGTGTCTGGCCGACCCCGGCGACTCGACGGTCGGCGGTACGCGCCTGGTCATTGGCGCCTGCTTGACCGCCGACCCCGGGGTCGGCTGGCGTATCCGCTAGCCGAAGCCAGGGCGGCTGGGGCGGCGTGCGAATACGCCGGACCTTAGCTTTTGCTGAGCCGGGGCTGCGCCGCGATGGCACGATGTGGGCGTGGAGGTCGAAACGCCACCGGCTGGCAGCCGGGACCGGGTGGACGCGACGGCGCGCGCGGTTATCGAGTGCGCGGCCGACGCGATTGTGGCGTTCAGCACGGACGGAACGGTGCTGTTGTGGAATCCGGCCGCCGAGCGGATGTTCGGCTGGTCGGCCACCGAGGTCGTCGGTCAGGAGCCCCCGATCATCCCCGAAGAGCTGAAGGCCGAGCACGGTGCGGTCCTGGAGCGGCTCCGCAGCGGCGGCCAGATCTCGTTCGCCACCCGCCGGGCCCGCAAGGACGGCAGCCTGCTCGACCTCCGCATCGACATCAGCACGCTGACCAACCGCGCGGGCGACGTGATCGGCTGGGTGAATGTCTGCCACCGCTCAGGTGAGGACGACGCGGCCCGCAGTCACATCGCGAAGCGGGCCAGGGTGGTCCGCAAGCTCGGCGACGTGGTGGCCGACATGACCGCCCAGCGCGACTTGGAGGCCGTCCTTGACCGGATCGCCGCGAGCCTGCGCGAGCTGACCGGCGCGGACGCGGGCGGGTTCGTGCTGATCGAGGAGGGCAGGCTACGCCTGGTGAGCATGGACGGGCTGCCGCGCAGCCTGCGCGGCCGCACCGCGGACCTGCCCACCAGCCTGGTCGGCGAGCTGATGCGGTCTGGCAAGACACTGATGATGGCCACCGATGAGAACGGCGGCTTCGGCGACCTGATCTGGTCCGCGCTGCCCGGGCTGCACACGATCGCGCTCAGCCTCTCCCACGTCGGGGGACGCCCCTACGGGGCGCTGTACGCGCTGTACAGCAGGCGGAAGGTCGGGCACGTCGAGCTGGAACTGCTCGAGCTGATGGCCGGCCACGCGGGTGTCGCCCTCACCAACGCGATGGCCTTCGAGGAGGTCGTGAGGCAGCGGGCGCACGAGCGGGCCGTGATCGACGCCAGCGCGGACGGCATCGCGGTGCTCGACGGTGACGGGCTCATCCAGCAGTGGAATCCCGCCGCGCACCAGCTCACCGGCATGTCCGCCGATGAGGTCACCGGGCGGCCGCTGCCGTTCCCGGTTCCAGAGCCGGGCGGCGCGAAGCTGACCCACCGGCTGCCCGGCGGCCGCTGGCTTGACGTGCTGTGCAACGTCCTTAACGGCCGGAATGAGCGCGTCGTTGATTTCCGGGACGTGACCGCCGCCAAGGAACTGGAGGAAGCCAAGGACCTGTTCCTCGCCACCACCAGTCACGAACTCCGGACGCCGATCACCGTGGTGCAGGGATTCGCGAGCACATTGGCCAGCCGGTGGGACAAGCTGACCGACGCCGAGCGCCGCGGCGCCGTCCAGACCATTGCCGAGCGCGCCGGGTCGCTGGGCCGGCTGGTGGAGCAACTCTTGCTCGGCTCCCGCGCGGGCGCGGATCAGCTCACCGTCACCAACGGGCCGTTCGACCTGGCGGCCCTGCTGCGCACCGCGGCCGTGGCGTTCCGCCCGCTGTCCGAGGCGCACACGCTGGCGGCCGACATTCCCGACGGGTTGCCGGCCGCCCACGGTGACCCGATGGCCACGGACATCATCGTCGGCCAGTTGCTGGAGAACGCCTTCAAGTACTCACCGGAGGGTGGCGCGGTCACGGTGGCGGCGCGGCTGGTGGGCGACTGGATCGAGGTCAGCGTGCAGGACGAGGGAATCGGCATCGCCCCCGGGGATCATGAGCGGATCTTCGAGCGGTTCGTCCAGGGTGAGACCGGGGACCGGCGCAGGTTCGGCGGGATCGGCCTCGGGCTCTACATCGTGCGCCAGCTGGCCAGGGCACAGGACGGCGAGGTGGCCGCCAGCTCCCGGCCCGGCGGCGGCACCTGCATGCGCCTGCAGTTGCGTTGCGCAAGTTCCTGAAAGCCGGGGCCGGCCCGCGCGGCCGATGATTGATTTCCCGGTCATCGGCCCGCTGATCTGCGGCTTTTACAATGAGTTTCTCCTTGCCTGGTAATACTTCCGAAATCTATTGTCAGCGTCCCTTTGCGGCTGATATAGATTCCTATGGCTGTGACGCCACGCGGGGTTGACGTCACGTCACTCCCCCCTGCGGCGAGGCAAGCTCGCCGCTTTCACGCTTCCTCACGGAGGATTCATGCGCGCGTTCGTGCGCCCATGGCGGGCCGGCGTGCTCGTCGCGGTACCAGCCCTGGCGCTCCTGGGACTGGCGGGCATGCCGTCGCTGGCCGGAGCCGCTACCGGACAACCGCCACCCGTACCGGCCGGGGCCGCGGCCGTCACGGCCGGGGGGTCGTCAGCCCCGGCCGTGCCGCACTTCCTGTCGCCGCTGCCCGCAGCGCCGCTGCCGGCTGGAATCTCCCAGGGATGCGCCACCCCCGCGCAGGCCGGCCAGATGGCCTGCGACCTGCTGGTCAACACGAAGGCCAGGTCGCACGCCGCCGTCAGGCCGAACGTATTCCCGACGAATGACGGGTACGGCCCGGCCGCCCTGCAGAACACCTACGGCCTGACGTCGGCTGCTGCGGCGCCGAACACCGGCACCGTCGCGATCGTGGACGCGTTCAACGACCCAAACGCGGCGGCCGACCTCGCCATATACCGCTCTGACACGGGCCTGCCCACGTGCACGGTGGTCGGCGGCTGCCTGACGATCGTCAGCCAGACAGGCGGCGCGCCACCGGCCGCCACCGACCCGACCGGCGGGTGGGAGGCCGAGGAATCCCTCGACCTGGACATGGTCTCCGCGATCTGCCCGAACTGCAAGATATTGCTGGTCGAGGCGAATTCGGCCAACATCACGGACTTGGGCCCAGCGGTGAATTACGCGGCCGGCCACGCCAAGTTCGTCTCCAACAGCTGGGGCAGCGGCGGCGAGTTCATCGGCGAGAACACCTTCGACGGCGCCTTCAACCACCCGGGCGTGGCGATCACCGCCGCGTCAGGTGACTTCGGGTACGGCACGCAGTACCCAGCCGACTCACAGTTGGTCACCTCAGTCGGTGGCACCACGCTGAACGGCGCTACCTCGACGGCCAAGGGGACCGAGACGGCCTGGGCCGGCACCGGGTCCGGCTGCTCGACCCTGGAGCCCAAGCCAGCCTGGCAGACCGACACCAACGCCACGACCGGCTGCCTGAACCGCACCGAGAACGACGTGTCCGCCGTGGCCGACCCGAATACGGGTGTGGCGATCTACGACACGGCCCCCAACACGCTCGGCCTGAGTTCGGGGTACAACGAAGTTGGCGGCACCTCCGCTTCCACCCCGATCATCGCCTCGGTGTACGCGCTGGCCGGGGCCCCGACGACGGGCACCTACCCGTCCTCCTACCCGTACCAGCACACCTCCGCGTTCAACAACGTCACCAGCGGGTCCAACGGCACGTGTGAATCCAACCGGCCCTACCTGTGCAACGCGACGGCCGGTTACAACGGCCCCACGGGCTGGGGCACCCCCAACGGCATCGCCGGGTTCTCCGAAGCCGCCACCGGGAACGTCGTTACCGTGCTCAACCCGGGCACTGTGGACATCGCCAACGGTGTCACGCTGACCCTGCCGATCCAGGCCGTCGATTCCGCGTCCAGCGCGCTGACCTACTCGGCGACCGGCCTCCCGGCCGGGCTGGGCATCAACCCCGCGACCGGGGTGATCTCGGGTACCGACACGGGCGCGACGGGCAGCGGCCCGGTGAAGGTGACCGCCACCGATGGCACCGCTGCGAGCGGGTCGGTGACCTTCCACCTGGCTACGGTCGCGTCCATGCGGGCCAGCTACCACGCCGCCTTTGGGCCTGCGCGGCTCGCCCTGGGCGGCAAGTGCCTGGATGACGCCGGCAACTCCGCCGCTAACGGCACCAAGGTCCAGATCTGGACTTGCAACGGCGGAGCCGCGCAGAACTGGGCGTTCGTGCCCGACGGGTTCCCGGGAGCCGCGGGCACCGTCACCATCCACGGCAAATGCCTCGACATCGCCGGCGGGGGGACAGCGAACGGGTCCAAGGTCGACCTGTCATCCTGCACCGGCGCAGGCAACCAGCAGTGGTTCCTGGGCGGCTTCGGGGTGCTGTTCAACCCGGCATCCGGACGGTGCCTGGATGACCCCGGCTACAGCACCAACAACGGCACCCAGGTCCAGATCTATGCCTGCCACGGCACGACCAACCAGACCTGGACGCTGACCGCCAGTCCGGTCCAGTCCGGCGTGGCCGGCAAATGCATGGACGACACCCTCGGCTCCAGCGCCAACGGCAACAAGATCCAGATCTATGCCTGCAACGGAGGCAACACGCAGAAGTGGATCCTCGCCGCGGACGGGACCTTGCGGATCAACGGCAAGTGCCTGGATGTGACGAGCAGGAGCCTGCTGGATGGCGCGAAGATCCAGTTGTGGAGCTGCATCACGGCGAACGGCCAGCCTGCGCCGAACCAGCTATGGCTGGCCGGGCCGAATGGCGAGCTGATCAACGCCAACTCCGGCCGGTGCCTGGACGATCCCGGTGGCACCACCGTCAACGGGACCCAACTGGACCAGCAGGACTGCTACGGCAACGTGTCTGAGGTCTGGGCGGCCACCTGACGGCTGGCCCGCAGTCGCGGGCCGATGGCGCGCATCAATGCCGCTGGCCGTGTCCTCCGCGTGGGGACACGGCCAGCGGCGTCTGCGAACGGTTGATTTGCGGTCAGTGAGCCGGTGGACGGTCAGGCTTCGGCGGCGGCCTCGCGGAGTTCGCGAAAGCGGGGCGCGCTCCCGGAGGCCGCCAGGTAGGCGTCGAGGATTCCGGCGACGTCCGATCCGGCCCGCACGATCTGGCCCTTCTCCAGCCAGATCACCCGGTTGCAGGTCTCGTGGATCTCGCTCAGGTTGTGCGCGACAAGAAACACCGTGCCGGCCTCCTGCCGCAACTCGTCGATGCGCTCGTGGCTCTTGCGCTGGAACTCGGCGTCCCCGGTGGCCAGGGCCTCGTCGATGAGCAGCACGTCATGGCTCTTGGAGGAGGCGATGGCAAACCGCAGCCGCGAGCCCATGCCGGTGGAGTAGGCCCGCATCGGCAGGTTGATGAAGTCGCCGACGCCGGAGAATTCAACGATCTTGTCGTGCTTCTCCTTGACCTCCTGCGGCGTCATGCCCATGGCCAGGCAGCCGAGCACCACGTTCCGGTCACCGGTGAGGTCGTCGAGCAACGCCGCGTTCACGCCGAGCAGCGCGGCGTGGCCATCGCTGTACACAGCGCCCTTCTCGGCCGGGAGCAGTCCGGCGACCGCGCGCAGCAAGGTTGATTTGCCGGAGCCGTTCCGCCCGATCACGCCGACGACGTCGCCCCGGTAGGCGACGAACGACATGCCGCGGATGGCGTGCACCTCGCGGATGGAGGGCCGCCGTTGCTTGCGCAGCATCCGCATGAGCGCGGTGGCCGCGGTTCCCTTGTCGCCGCCCGCGCCGTACACCCGGTACACCACGTGCAGGTCGTCCACGATCACCATGGGGTCAGCCACGCCCGTACCTCGCCTCCGCGCGCCAGAAGTAGAAGAAGCCGATGATGAGCGCCAGGATCGCCCAGCCGACGCCGTACAGCCAGAGGTCTGTATTGCTCACGAGGGGCATGCAATGCGCGCTGTCGTAGATGTGCTTGGCCGGATCTCTGTAGTAGAGGGTGCAGAGATGGCGATTGTACGGCGCGGCGCCCGGGATGCTCAGCCGCTGTGACGTGAGCAGCGCTGTCCTGGTCAGGGTGATGTAGACGGCTGCCGGGTTGATCTGAAGCAGATAGCTGAGCTTGTGGTGCCCAGCGAGGTTCTTCAGTGTCTGGATGCTGAACATGACGCCGGACGCGTACATCCACGTCCGAACGATGAACGGCAGCAACTGACTCACATCGTCGACCCCGGCCCCGATCCGGGCCAGGATAAGGCCGGCCCCGACATTGAAGAAGGCCTGGAACAGCAGCACAGGGATGACAAGAAGCCAGTACCAGGTCAGTGGCTCACCGGTGGCCAGCACGATCGTGACCAGGACAACCATCGAGATCATCAGCTGCTGTAGCTCGATCAGCACATAGCCGAGCGGCAGGGCGGCGCGCGGGAAGTACAAGGCTCGGATCAGCGGCAGGCTGTCATTGATCACGCGGGACGCGATGATGAACGACCGCTGGGTGAAGTTGAAGATGAAGACCCCGGTGACCAGGAAGGCGATGAAGTTCGGCACTCCGCGCCTGGTATCCAGGATCACGCCGAAGATCAGGTAATAGACGGCCGCGTTCAGCAGGGGCGTGAGCACCTGCCAGACCTGGCCGAGCCGGGCATCGGTGTACATCGCCACGTTGCGGGCGGTCGCGAAGCCCGTGATGAAGTGGCGCCGCTGCCAGAGATCCGACAGGTACTTGAGGAGCGGCGGCCGCACCGCGTTCCGCGTGAGGCCGTATCTTGCCGCCAGCTCGGGCAGTGGCTCGTCCGGCAAATGATCGTCGCCCACTGCTTCAGGGACCGCCATCGCGGTGGCGAGGCCCGCGAGCTCGGTGTCACCATCGAGGCCGCTGAGCCTGCCCGGCCCGCTCACCCTTCCCTGATTTCTCACGACGGTGAGCCTACGGCGCGAATACGCGCCCGGGTGCCCGCTCGACCGCATCCGCCCCGTTGTCTGCCGCACAACCGGCCGTCAGGCTGGCCGGAGGATGCGTGCCGGAGCCCGGGTCCTGAGTTGTACGGGGCAACTATCACGCGTAAAACGTACCACCCAGGAAGTTGTGCGGTACAACTGTTCATGTGAGCTCCTCAATCGACGACGCCGAGTTGGTCGGGCTGCTGGCACAGCTGCTCCGGGTGGTGAATCCAGCCGCCATGGCGGGTGCGGTCGGGTCGCTGGCCCGGGCCGTCGCATCGCCGGCCGCGGCCGCGGAGACCGCGAACTCCCGCGGTGCGGACACGGAGACCGCGAACTCTCGCGGTGCGGATGCGGCGACCGCCGTCGACGGGATGCCTGATGCGCCCGTTCCGGTGGTGTCAGCATCCGAGGCCAGGGCGCTCATCGAGCTGGTCGCGGCGCGCGGCATCGCCCAGGGCCAGCTGGCCACCCTGCTCGGCCTTGAGAAAAGCACCGTGAGCCGCCTCGCGTCGGGCCTGGAGCGCAAGGGCTGGATCAGGCGCGGCCGCGACGAGGAGAACCAGCGGTATATCCGGCTGTATCTGACGCCCGAAGGCCGGCTGATCGCGGCCCGGGTCTGGCGGACCTGGCAGTCCAGGCAGGCCCGGATCATCGCTTCCCTGTCCGCCGAGGAGCGGGCAGGTCTCTCGGCTGGCCTGCGCGGCCTGGTCCGTGGCCTGGCCGCCGAAGGTCTCCTGGGCGACCTTCCACCTGCGGCGGACGCCGTCCAGCACTAGTGCGGGACACGCACTAGTGACCGGCTGGCCGGTAGACGGAGACACCGTCGATCCGGTAACCGAACCGGAAACCGGCCCGCCGGAGGAAGCGCAGGACATCGTGCTTGCGGTGCCAGAGGAGCACCCAGCCGATGTGCAGGCGGCGGGCGTCGGCCCGTACTGCCCCGAACTCCACCAGGGCGGTGTGCACGTGGCCGCCTTCGGCGTTGAGCAGGGCGGCGTAGAAGGGGTGGTGCTGGATTCCGCTGAGGGTTGTGGCGGGGATGCGGGAGATGTAGGCGATGGCGAGGGGGTGGTGGTCGGCGGTGGCCAGGATCATGGATTCGGGCGGGAACGCGGAGCCGATGATGGGCAGGCCGCCGCGGATGCCGAAGGGGATGTCGACGACGATCGAGGCTGAGGGGTCGGCGGCGATGGGGGCGTCGAGCGCGGGCATGGTGGTGGGCATGGTGGTGATGCTGGGGTTGCCTGACCAGCCTGCTTCCAGGAGGGCCAGGGCGAGGACCGGGATGAGCAGGAGCCTGGCGTGGTAGCGCAGCCAGTTCACCGCGGCCCCGGCGAGCAGGGTGGCGGGGATGAGGCCCAGCAGGGTGAACCGGTCTGCCTCGCGGAAGCTGGACAGGCCGGGGAGCTTCACGAACCAGGTGAACGGCAGGACCTCGGACAGGGCGACGCCGTGCCAGCTATGGGGCACCAAGACATGGGGCTGCCCGCTGATCCAGACCGCGGAGCCCAGGGCGAGCAGTGAGCAGCCGGCCCAGAGCAGGCCCAGCAGCCGCGCGTTGCGCCGCCGCCGGGCGGCCACCAGCCCGAACAGGGCCAGCACGGTCAGAACCACCCCGAACGTCACCGTGGTCATGCTCACCGGGCCGCTGTAGTAGAGGGAGGCGATGCCTCTCATGCCGAAGTCGCCGACCCGCGGCGACGGGGCGAACAACTGTCCCAGCCCGGCGCCCGAGTTGACGTAATCCATGGCGAGAGACCCGGCCTGCGGCGCCGAGGCGCCGCCGGCTAGTACTTGCTGGGTCATGGCCAGGATCTGGGGGGTGGCGATCAGGGCGCCGACCGCGGTGGCGAGGGCGGGCGGCCAGAGGCGGGCGGGCGCCGGGTGGCGGACGATCCAGGGCAGCAGGACCAGCGCCGTCAAGATGGCGGCCAGGACGGCTGATTCCTGGTCGGTGAGGACCGCGGCGCCCATGACCACGCCCAGGATGATGGCCTGGCGGCGGCCGGGGCGGCGGCGCAGCCGGACGGAGGCTTCCAGGGCCATGGGCAGGAACAGGGCCCCGGCGGCCAGGTTGACCTCATACCAGCTGCGCCAGGCGAGGATGGAAGACAAGCCGAACAGCGCCCCGGTCGCGATCGCGGCGGTCTGCGAGGGAAGCCACAGCCGGGCGGCCCGGTACATGGCGTAGCACAGCAGCCCAGGGCAGGCGATGGACAGCAGGTTGTAAGACGCGCTCGGGCCGAAGGCCAGGGTGATGGGGGTCATCAGCAGGCCGGGCAGCGGCATCAGGGTGTGGTAGCCGAGGTCTGTTCCCACCGGGGCGGCGATGTAGGTGGTGGACCAGGGGCTGGCCAGGTGGGACACCTGGCGGGCTACCCACCAGAAGTCCCAGACGTAACCGCCGGCGTCGCGGGTGGCAGGCAGGCGGCCGGCCAGGTAGGTGACCCGCGGCCAGGTGACCGCGATCCCGGCCGCCACATAACACGCCAGCAGCACGAGATGGCGGCCCAGCACCCCGCCCCAGCCAGCCGCCCCACCCACCGCCGCCACCCCGGCCCGGTCATCCGTCGCCCGCCCGCCCGAAGCCCGCCCGCCCCCAGCCCGGCCATCCGAGGCCCGGCCATCCGTGGCCCGCCCGCCCGTGGCCTGGCCGTCCGTGGCCCGGTCATCCGTGGCCCGGTCATCCGTGGCCCGGCCGTCCCCGGCCGCCACCTGCCCGGCCGCCACCTCCCCGGCAGGGGCCTTCCCCGTCTGCACGGAATGATCGTGCCATGACCGGCCGCATAATCCAGTCAGGAATACCAATAATGTGGCGATGAATAGCTGGTCCTACAGTGCAGCCGGACAGTGCCCAAGGAATTCTCAAGCTATCAAAATGAAACTATGAAGAAGAAGTAAAAATAGCGCAATCTACGAGTTCGGTGCGGTCGGCCGATACACCGAAACGCCGTCCGCGCGGTAATTGAGCCGGAAGCCCGTAGAGCGGAGGAAGTTGCGAATGTGACCCGTCGGATTCCAGAGGAGCTTGGGCGGGATGATCTGGACGATCGCGACGGCGGCGGACGTTGACGCGGCAGTTGCCGTCGATCAGCGGAAGGCCGGGCGGTACACCAATACGTCGTCCGCGCGGTAGTCAAACCGGAATCCGGTCTGCGCGAGGAAGCGCAGAATAGCGCGATTGCTGTGCCAGACGAGCACCCAGCCGACGTCGATGTGCCGCACGTCCTGTCGTGCCGCCGCTACCTGCTCCGCGGAAAGCGGAATGTAATGCGCGGCGTTGTAGTGCTGAGTATGGATTAGGTACGAGTAGAACGCGTGCTTGCGGATGGCGGCGATAGTGTTGGCCGGTACCCGGGAGGTGTAGGCGATCGCGCGCGGATGGCCGTCGGCGGTGGCGAGCACCAGCGCCTCCGCGGCGAACCTGCTCCCGTATACCGGGATGCCGCCTCGCAGGCCGTATGGGATGTCCACGACGACGGAGCCCGAGCGGTCGGCGGCGATGGGGGCATCCAGGGTAGCCATCGCGGTCGGCATGGAGCCGGTCCTCGGGCTGCCTGAGTATCCGGCCTCCAGCACACCCAGGGCGAGCACCACCACGATCAGCGGCCTGGCGTGAAAGCGCAGCCAGTCGACCGCCGCCCCGGCGAGCAGAGCGGCCGGCGCCAGACCGAGAATCGCGAGCCGGTCGGCCTCGCGGAAGCTGGACAGCCCGGGAATCCGGACGAACCAGGTATAGGGCATGACCGGCGACATCGGCACGCCGTGCCAGAGTCGGCTGAAGGGAACGTATTGTCGCCCCGCGATCCACAGCGAGGTGCCGAGGGCTAGCACAGCGCAGCCGGCCCACAGCAGCGCCAGGAGCCGGGCACTGCGCCGCCGCCAGGCGACGGCCAGGCCGCAGAGGGCCGCGGCGGTCAGCACCACGCCGAACATCGGCAGCCCTTCGTTATCTTTGCTGCGCAAGAACGAAGCGGACAGCTTGCCCAGCCCCAAACCGGCTAGGCGGGGTGTCGGCTCGAACATGCCGGGCAAGCCGACCCCGTAGTGCTGGTAGGTCACCGCGAGGAGCGCTGGCTGGATGGCAAGACCACCGGTTGCCAGTTCCTGCACCATCGCGACGATCTGGGGCGCTGCGACCAATGCCCCCGTCGCCACGGCGACAGCGGCCGCTCGCAGCGCCAGGAGTGAGTGCTGCCGCACCAGCCAGGGCAGCAGGACCAGCGCCGTCAGTATGGACGCCAGGACTACCGACTCGGGGTCGGTGAGCATCGCCGAGCCCATCACCAGGCCCAGGATGACTGCCTGGCGCGTCCCGGGACACCGCCGCAGGCGCACCGACGCTTCCAGTGCCATGGGCAGGAACAGCGCCCCGGCGGCGATGTTCAGGTGGTACCAGTCCTGCTCCGTGAGCATGGCCGAGAGGCCGAAGAACGCCCCGGCGGCGATCGCGCCGGTCTGCGAGGGAAGCCACAGCCGCGCGGCCCGGTACATCGCGTAGCACAGCAGGCCGGGAACTGCGATGACCATGAGATTGTAGGAAACGCTCGGGCCGAAGACCAGGGTGACGGGCGTCATCAGCAGGCCGGCCAAGGGCATCAGAGTGTGGAATCCAAGGTCGATTCCCACCGGAGCCGCCATATGGCCTGTGGACCACAGGCCCGCAAGGTGGGTAACCTGCCGGGCCACCCACCAGAATCCCCAGACATAGCTAGCCGAGTCGCGTGAGGAGGGCAGAGTGCCGGCGAGGTAGGTGGCCCGGGGCCAGGTCACGGCCACGCCCGCGGCCAGATAGCAGATCGCCACGGCGAGGTGCCTGGCGACGGGATTTGCGGCGACGGACCGGATGGTGGGCAGGTGTCGGCCAGTGCGACCTGTTGGCACGTCGGCGGGCGAGTCGCCGACCGACGCCTCCCCGGCGTGTGCCCGCTTTTCCAGGCCCGGTGTATCAGTGCGGTGTGCCGCCGCTCGGTCCATCGGCTCACCTCGTCCAGGATTTCCCGGACAGGTCATGCCCGTTGGCCGGGTCATCGAAGGTCCATCGCAGAGTACGACCCGTCTCTCGCGGTCCTGCGCTTCAGTGCTGTAGTAGCCACGACATGCTATGGCGGTTACCGGCTCGCCGAAAGCGAAGCGAGCTATGGCCGACGATTTGTGATGAGCGGATCACGGGCTGCTGAGCGATCGGGACCGCGTGATGTACTGCAGGTGCTCGTGGGGCTGGTAGCGGTTTCCGGTGCTGATGCGCGGGGCATTTTGGCTGTTACCAGGGTTGGCACGGTCTCGCCCACGGGCGGGACGCGCATGGAGGTGAGTCAGGCGGGCGTCGTGCTGCTCCCTTGCGTGCCATCCAGCGTTGGCATGGCCCGAGGGCAACTAAGTACGGAACTCCGTGCTTGCGGCATCTTCCCAGCCACCATCGGGGACGCGGCGCTTGTGGTAAGCGAGTTGCTCAGCAACGCCATCCTGCATGCCCGTCCGCTGCCCGGGTGCCGCGTGCGGGTGTCCTGGGCGCTAGGCCCGGCGCGAATCGAGCTCGCAGTGGGCGACGGCGGGAGTGAGACACTGCCGCGCGCGTTCCATCCGTCTCTCTCCTCGATCGGCGGCCGCGGGCTCGCCATCGTCGAGCATCTGTGCTCGAGCTGGGGCGTTCGCAGCGACGATCTGGGTACCACGGTGTGGGCGGTGCTTCCCGCGCCCCATGCGCCGGGGACCATCCGGGGAAACACCAGCCTGCTGAACGGCTCCCAGGCCTAAGGTCTCCCAAGGCTCGCGGTCCCGAAAGCGAACTCGGGCCGCGCTGAGCTGTTCCTGCGGTTACCCGCGGGCACGCAGCAGCCCATGTCCGCTCGCTGAGGCCGCCGCTGAGCCGTTGAGGCTGCCCCTGCCGCGCACGCCGACCTTAGTTGCGTGAACTGCGCCGGGTGCCACGGCCAAGCCGCAGCGCGGCGACGCCCACGACGGCAATCAGCGCCACCCAGAAGAGCACATGCAAGGCGGCGACGATCGCCGACAACAGCATGATCGCGACGAGCACGGCGATGACGACCAGGAAGATTCTGCCCATGCATGCACCATAGCCGCTCCGCGCGCCTGGTCTCGTCCCGGAGGAGGCGTGCCTGGACAGATCAGCCCGTGCCTGGGCCGGTCACGTCGGAACCGGGCGGTCCATAACCTCGGTGACGATGTTGAACGTCGGGCAGGGCCAGCGCCACATGCAACTCCTGCACCGCAGGATGGGGCTGGACGGGAGGGTGGTGATCCCTCCAGCATCGCCCGGCTGGTGCAGGTCGATGAGGCGCAGCGTCAGTTCGGCGAACCGCAGCATCTGCCCGCGCGCCTCGCCCAGGAACATGAGGTCCTCGCGGCTGAACCGGGCCGTCACCGGCACCACACCCGCACGGTTGATCAGCTGAGCGTAGTGGGCGCTCGTTTCGAGCCAGGATGCCGCGACGCTGGCCCGCAGCCTCAGGCCCTCGACATCGTCACGGATCCTGGCCCGCTGCTCGTCCGTCGGTGTCGCCGCCGACCCGGGATACGGCTGCGCGGGCGGCGCCGCGGCTGGCGGCACCGCAGGCGGTGCGCTGGCCCCGGCGGGCAGGACGTCCGCCGCCAAGGGCGCGGACAGCGGCACGCTCGCGGGCGGGGGCCCGCTATGCGGCCGCCACAGTCCTCCATGCCGCGGGTCCGGCTGGTCCGGGTTCTCTGGCGAGGGGTACATCCCAGGGCGCTCCGGCTCACTCGTGCCTGCTGTTCGGTCGCTGTTCTCTCACAGCTTCGCGCACCAGGCGCCCCGGCCGGGCGTGATTTGACCGTGTGCTCTCCGTGAGCGTCTGGTTCTTGACGCCGCGGACCGGTAAGGTGCGGCACGTGGAGCTCAAGGTCTCAACCCGGTTTCAGGGCGATCGCGCCATCGTGGCACTCGCCGGTGAAATCGACCTGTACACCGCGCCGAGGCTGCAGAGCGAGCTAGCGGCGGCGCTGGCCGGCGGAGATCCGGCCCGGCTCGTAGTTGACATGTCGGCGGTGGAGTTCTGCGACTCGACCGGCATGAACGTGCTGCTCGCGGCCCATCGGCTGGCCAACGAGCAGGGTGGCTCCCTTGAACTGGCCGGTCCAAGGCCCGCAGTGCGGAAGATCTTGCAGGTGACCGGGCTTGAGACGGTGTTCACGGTGCTTGAGGATCCGGCCGCGGTCCCGGGCCAGTAGCAAGCCCAACCCGCCCAACGCACGGCAGTCCGTCGAACGCCTGGCCATGCCCTAGGATCGGCCCATGCCGCCGAGCGGTGATGTTGCCGTTGTCATTCCGGCCAGAGACGAGTCTGACCGCATCCACGCGACCGTGACAGCGGCTGCGGGATTGCCCGGAGTCGACATGCTCGTGGTGGTGGACGACGGATCCCGTGACGGGACCGCCGCCATCGCCGAGAACGCCGGAGCGATCGTGGTGCGGCACGCGCGGTGCCGGGGCAAGAGCGCGGCCATGGAGACCGGCGCGGAGGCGGTCCGCTTGCTGGAAGCCCGCGAGCACTCCGGCCGCCCCCGCCACCTGCTCTTCCTCGACGCGGACCTGGCAGAGTCAGCGTCGGGCGCCGCGCCGCTCACCGAGCCGGTGCGCTCAGGCCAGGCGGACATGACCATCGCGGTGTTCAGCAGCCGGGTGAAGCAGGGTGGGCACGGATTCGTGGTTGCCCTGTCGGGCACCGGGATCCGTCGGGCCACCGGGTGGCGCCCCGCACAGCCCCTAAACGGGCAGCGCTGCCTCACCCGCGCCGCGTTCGAGGCTGCCCGTCCGCTCGCTCCGGGGTTCGGCGCCGAGACCGCGCTCACCATCGACTTGCACCGCATAGGGATGCGCATCACTGAGGTAGAGGTCCCGCTGGCACACCGGGCGACCGGCAGCGACTGGCGGGCCCAAGTGCATCGCGCTCGCCAGTTCGCCGACGTCGCGCGCGCCCTGGCGGTCAGGCAGCCGATGGCACGGCTGCCGCGCGGAATTCCCTGAGCTGATGGGCCGCGCCGGGCTGTTCGCCACGTCGCTGAGCGTGGCGATGACGTTCGCCGTGGCCATTCTCGGCCCGTCCGTGATGGAACCGGCGCTGCCCGGCCAGAATGGCCAGCCGCCGTGGGCTTTCGCCGCGCACCCGCCGCCCGCCCTGGCGGTCGCCCTCGCTGCTGCCGCGCTGGCTGCGGGCACGCTCGGCCTCGGCCTCAGCCTGCGCGCCGCTCACCGAGGCTGGCTGGTGCCCCCGCGGGTGATCCTGTGCGCAGGCATCGTCGCGGCGGCGGCAATTGCCTTGGTACCTCCGTTCGGCTCATCAGATCAGTTGAGCTATGCCGCCTACGGACGGATGGTGGTCACCGGTCATAACCCCTACACGACCACCCCGGCCATGCTGGCCCGGCTCGGTGATCCGGTAGCCCGCGCGGTCCAGGACTGGCGGGGCAGCCCGTCGGTGTACGGCGGCCTGGCCAGCGGCGGGCAGGCGCTGGCGTCGCTGGCCGGCGGGACCTCGGTGCGGCTCACTGTGTTCGTGCTGTCGCTGCTCAACGTGGTGGCGTTCGCGGCCACCGGCCTGCTGTTGCACCGGCTGACCCGCGGCAGCGCGCCGCAGCAGTTCCGCGCTGCCCTGTTGTGGACGTTCAACCCGCTCCTGCTGCAGGTCCTGGTGGCCGGGGAGCACGTGGACAGCCAGGCGATCTTTTTCGGGGTGGCCGCGATCGCCGTCTTCTCCCTTGGCCGGCCGAACGGTTCCAGTCACGTTCCTGCGCCGCGCCGGTTCCTGGCGGCCATGGCAGCGGGTGGTATCGCCGGGCTCGGGGCCGCCGTGAAGCTGACGATGGTTCTCGTTGTGGCTGGCCTCGTGGTGGCCGCCGTGGCTGCCTGGTGGCGGCACTGGCGCTGGATCGCCGTTACCGTCGGGGGCCTGGTGACCGGGTTCGCTGTGATCGTGACAGCGTCTTTCGCACCCTGGGGGTTCGCGTCCTTCAGGCCGGCCTTGCGCGCCGGGAGTTTCGTGTCCATCGGCTCGCCGTGGCGGGGGGTCCGCGCCGGTCTGGGGTTCATCGCCGGCGGGGATATCGCCGGTGACCTGGTCAAGGCGGGAGCGATCGCGCTCGCTGTGCTGCTGCTTGTGCTGTTGCTCCGCGCGCTGACGGTAGGCATGGTTGGGGACGTGGCCGGGATGGCCGCCTGCTGCGTCTTCGCGTTCGTGTTCGCCTGGTTGGTGGCGTGGATCTACGTGCTGCCTTGGTATGCCGGCCTTGGCTGGGCGCTTCTCGCGCTGCTGCCCATCTCGGCCCCGGCTGTGCTGGTCCGGCCGGTGCTGGCTCGGCCTGCCCTGGTCCGGCCTGCCCTGGTCCGGCCTGCCCTGGTCCGGCCTGCCCTGGTCCGGCCTGCCCTGGTCCGGCCTGCCCTGGTCCGGCCTGCCCTGGTCCGGCCCGTCCTGGTCCGGCCCGTCCTGGTTCTGGACTGGCTGCTGCTCGCGCACACCCCAGCGCTCGCTTTCGGGTATCTGCCCGCCAGAGGAATCACCATGCCCGCCGACCTGGGCTGGCTACGCTCCGTCGTCAGGACGGGGGTGACGCCGGTAATCCTGCTCGCCGTCACTGTGTGGCTCGTGGTGTTCCTGTGGCGCCTGCGCTCCCGCTTCGCCGATCTGAATCCGGTGGATGTGACATCGCACCGTTCAGAACCCGTGCAATGGCACATTCACCAGCCTGACCCGTGACCGCGTGCTAACCCGCTCCCAGCGGCTGGCATCATGAGGGCCATGCCAGACCGGTATGCCTACCTGGGGCCAGAGGGTACGTTCACACAAGCTGCGCTGCTCGCCTTCGCCAGTGAGCCGGACGTGGAAGCCATTCCGTGCGTGACCATCCAGGCCACCCTTGAGGCGGTGCGCACCGGGGCGGTCGAGCGCGGGGTGGTGCCCATCGAGAACTCGGTCGAGGGCGCCGTGACTGCCACCCTGGACGAGCTCGCCACCGGGGTGGACCTGGTCATCCGGGCAGAGGTGCTGCTGCCGGTGGCCTTCGCCCTGCTGGCGCGGCCCGGGATCGAGATCGTGGACATCAAGACAGTGGGCGGGCACCCGCAGGCTCAGCCGCAGTGTCGGCGGTGGCTCACCGAGAACCTGCCCGACGCCGCGTGGCGGCCAGCCTCCTCTAACGCTGAGGCGGCACGACAGGCTGCCGATGGAGAGATCGACGCCGCGCTGGCCGGGGCGTTCGCCGCGGACACCTACGGCCTGGCCGTGCTCGCCCGCAATGTGCAGGACCGGGCGGACGCGGTCACCCGCTTCGTCGTGGTAAGCCGGCCGGGGCCGCCGCCCGCGGTCACCGGCGCCGACCGGACGTCGCTTGTGGCCTTCCTGGCCGAAGATCACCCGGGTGCGCTGATGGAGATCCTCACCGAGTTCGCGGTGCGTGGCATCAACTTG
>Ga0070706_100000797_pt1 | contig 35157 bp, 35 predicted proteins | sample KBSK5501metaG_FD_65476 | JGI IMG/M metagenome (GOLD analysis project Ga0070706, IMG submission 65476) | Corn, switchgrass and miscanthus rhizosphere microbial communities from Kellogg Biological Station, Michigan, USA - KBS K5-50-1 metaG | ecosystem: Host-associated > Plants > Roots >... | reverse complement strand
CATTGAGAAGCTTGTGGAGACGCTCGAGGGCGTCGATGACAGCTCCGCGGAGACGTTCGGCGCTCGCCAGACGCGTCGCGGCTCCTGATTTGGCCTTCTCCTGGTTGAAGCTGTCTCCCTCGATCGCATCGGCAAAGGCCGAGATGGCTCGACGGTGATCGACCGCGGCCTGGGCGCGCTCCGTTTTGAGCTCGTCCAAGATTCGCGCGAGTTCGGCGATCTGCGCCTCCTCGAGCTGGAGCTTATAGGCCAAGAATCGCAGCGGACGTCGGACGCCGAACGCGCCGCCTCCGAAATCAAAGGCTCCCGGCTCCGCCTCTCCAGCCGTGCTGTAAGACCATCCGGCACGGCCTCCCGAGCCGCAACCCATGGCGGCGCGGTGCTCGCCCCGGCGGTGCCGCATCCAATAGGGAATGAATCCCGGATACATGAGGACCTCCTTTCGCCGGGGCAATCGCACCCGGCGGGAACAGAACGCGTGGGCGACACGCCTCACGCGGGAATCTGAAATTACGCCTTCCCGGGGATCGGGTCAACCTAGAATCTCCTGCGCGGGACTGGCGGCCAGATTGCAGGAGAGAGTCGCGGAGGGCAAAATGAAAAGAGTGGATCTTTCGCTGCCTGAGCTCCTGTTCGTGATTGCGACTCGCGCCGCGCTCGCCGCCGGTGTCGGGCTGCTTCTGTCCGACAGACTTCGCCGCGGCAAGCGCCGTAAGGTCGGCCTGACCCTCATCGCGCTCGGCGCGCTCACGACCCTTCCGGCGGCGATCTTCGTCCGGCAAGGATTCCGAAGAGAGGACCAGGAGAGGCGGGTCGCCTGACGCCGAACGCCTCACCGGAGAAACGAGATGAAGAAGACGGATCGCGTCTGCCACAAGACGGACGCGAAATGGTGCCTCCAGGGGCCGGTGAAGTAGCGGTCGCCGCGCGCCGCCAACCGGAACCCGCGATGAAGTGGAGCCCGTCCCCGCCAGACCTGCTGAAGACCTTCGACGAGGTGGTTCCGCCTCCGCCGGTCGTTCGAAAAAAGATGTTCGGTTACCCCGCCGCTTTCGTCAACGGCAACATGTTCCTGGGACTCTTTCAAGACCAGATGATGCTCCGGCTGCCGGAACAGGCTCGGGAGCATCTGATCCGCGAGGGAGGAGCTCTGTTCGAACCGATGCCGGGCCGGCCGATGCGCGAGTACGTCGTCGTGCCACCTGAGATCCTCGGAGACTCGGAAGGCCTGTCCAGCTGGGTAGCGAAAGCGCTCGCCTATGGCCGGGGGCTGCCCCTCAAGGCTGCGAAAGAAAAGAAAAAGAGCGGAGAGACCGCACGGAATCCGAAAGCAGCGAGAAAAGCGGACCAGCGCCGGCGCCGTTAGGCGCTCGGCCTCGCCCGCCGCGGGGCGTCCCGCCGATTCCCATTCTCCAGAGCGGATCGAAATCTCCATTCCGGCGGGTACGGGCGGGCGCGACGGCATCCGGTCTTGGTATTATAGTACATTGGTACAAGGGGGACCATGCGCTCCGCCGGACCTCGGGCGATCTTTCTCTTCCTGTTCGGCTTCTCCACACTTCGAGCGGCGATCGGGCTCGGCGCAGAGGTCTCGACGCGCGTCGAGCGAACGGGAAACCTCCGGTTGCGTGCGCCGGCTGCTCGCGCCTTCCTCCTTTTCACTCCCGACGGCGAAAGGGCCTGGGCGGGCCCGGCCTGGAATCCCCAAATCGTCTGTTCGAAGAACCGGCCAGGAGGAGGAAGGGATGGTCTTCCGGAACGGCCAGGACAAGGCACTGTGGATCGTGAGTCGCCTCGATCCCGCCGCCCGCGTCATCGAGTACGTCATCGTCCGGGACGACGTCTATGCGATTCTCCGCTGCGACGTTGCCGACGGCGGGCAGAAGGAGGCGCTGGCGACGGTGACTTACCGGTGGATCTCCCGGACCCCGGCTGGAAATGAGATGGCGAAATCGCATGATCTCCATTTCACGCCGATGCTCGCGGGCTGGGAGCGCGCGATGAACGCGGTGCTCGAACGGGAACAGACGCCCGCGCCCAAGTGAACTCGGCGATCCCGAAGTACACTCGCGCCATGGCGCAGCCGATCGAAGTCGAACGAGTCCAGACAGGCGTGCGGATCGAGAAACGGATCCTCAAAGTCCTGAAGGGTTTGGCGGAATACCACGACCTGTCGTTGGGCGATCTGCTGGAAGGCATCGTTCTGCACGCGTTTGACGGCAAGGCCCCATTCGGGCCCGAGAGCCGTGAGTGCATCGCGGAGCTGAAAAAAATCTACGGGCTCGACCTCGACTCGACAGCCAGCCACCGCCTGCGCGACGCCCGCCGGCCCCGCGTCTCCGCGCGTCGGCGGAGCTCCTGAGCGCTTAGGTCTTCGACGGACCTTCCGGCGTCGCCTGGGCGATTTTTTGATCGTAGGCGGCGCGCGCCGTGGGATTGGAAAGAATGTCGTAGGCAACGCGGAGCCATTTCGAGACGACAGTCAGTTGCCTCCAGAGGTCCACGAACTCCGGGTGCGCCTTCAGAGTGGGATCGAAAAGACGGGCTCGGGAGCGAAACGCCTCCGCAATCTGGGCGCCGGTGGCGGTCTGCGACACGCCGAGCAGGTCGTAATGCGACAGCCAGTCGAGCTGGCGGTAGGTCTCCAACACGATCTCGCGATCCGTCCTGTAGGTGGCCGGCGCCGGGGAGGGGCGCTGCGGAGCGGCCGGCTCGACTCGCGAGCCCGGGATCGGAGCGTTGACCAGACGCGCCGCGATCTTGCCCGTTTCGACCACCCGCACCAGATCCTCCGCCTTACGCAGATCGAAGAGGAACGGCTTCTGGATGCCCTCGGTCGTGGCCCCGGGCGGTCCGGTCGGACGGCCTTCCTTCGGGACGGGCGTCGTCGGCGCCGTCGGCCGCGGAGCCGTCTCCCCCGGCGGGCGGATGTCCATCATGCCCGCGAAGAGCAGAGCGTAGAGAATCTTCGCGCTCGCCGTCGTCGAGGCTTCCGTCCCGAGCATGGATCTCAAGTCCGTCTTGCCGTCGATCCGCGAGAGCATGCTCATCGCGTCTTGGAGGAGACGAAAGGTGCCCGACCTCTCGACCGCGGGCTTCAAGACCGGGATCGCGGAGAGATCGCCGAGCAGCTCGAGAAACTGTTCGCTCTCGGGGATCCGCCGGATTCCCTCAATGATCATCTCCTCCGACAGCGAGACGTTCACGTCCAGATCCATCTCTCCCGTATTCGCCTCGAAATGGAAGGCGCCCTCTCGCCAGGCCAGCGTCGAAAAGACGATCTGCTCCATCTGCCGGCGCGCTTCGCTGTCCACGATTGCTCGGGTGACGAGCCCGCGCTCGATCAAGATGCGGTCGATGCGTTCGTGGCTCCGACGCTGCTCCTCGAGTGCCTGTTCGAGCTCCTCCTCCGAGATGTAACCCCAGCGCACGAGCGTCGCGCCGATCCGGTGGTCCTCCCGGGACGAACGCGCGGCCTGAAGCTCCCCCTTATCGAAGAAGAACTGTCGCACCTGATCGCCGTGGATGATCGAGAGCGCGCCGGAAAGCCTGTCGCGTTGGAGGCGCCGCAGGACCACGACGAGCGGCGTTCCGGCGAGCGTGCCCGAAATGGAAGTGACGGAGCCGCTCTCCTCTCCTTCGGCGCTCAAGCAGTCTCCGCAGCCGTCTCGTGCGGCGATCGTGGGCAACGGGGTCGTCGGATTCTTCGGATCATGACCGTTTTTCCCTAATTGTCGCTCTTTTTCGGGCGCGGGAGAGCCGGCAAATGGAGGCACCGTCGCGCTCCGCGAGCTCGGCCCGCGAATACCAACTCCGGAACCGGTTGTGAGCGTTGCTCCGAAGTCTCCGGGAATCAGTCGTTCGAGTTGGCTTCCGGTGTGAGCCGCCTCCCGGCCAGGCTCATTCCAAAGCCTCGGTTTCCGCCTCGAGAGTCGCTTCCGGTCGCGTCCTCAACTGTCGAGACTCCGCCGAAGCGCCAGAATACGCGGCAGGTCAAAGAGACCAGACCCCGCACCGCGCCCCGGTTTGCAGCCTCATTTCGCCACCTCGGACGGATCTATCCGGGCAAGCAGTTCGTTCCTGACGACCCGGCCCTCCTTCATGACGAACTTCACGCGCTCGAGCTCGGCGATGTCCTGCAGAGGGTCGCCGGACACCGCGATCAAGTCCGCGTACTTCCCGGGCTCGAGCGTCCCCACCCGGTCCTGCCAGCCCAAGAGCTCCGCCGCATGGACAGTCATCGAACGGATGACGTCTGGCGCGGGCATTCCCTCGGCTCGCAGGCCGCTCGTCAAGACCAGGACGGTGGCTTCGCCTCTCGTCTTGCCGGGATAGAGGAACCACATGTCGGAGCCCGCGGCGATTTTCACGCCGAGCTCCATGGCGCGGCGCAACCTCCGGGCCGATTTTTCCGAGAAACTCTTGAAGTACGCGTCGAAGCCCGCCTGCTGGGCGGGTGTGAGCCGTCCTTCGAACGGAGTGAACAGGGCCTGCCGCGTCCACTCCGTGGCGCCCAAGAAGATGCCCCTGGCGCGCATCGCCTTCAACTGCTCGTCGGTCGCTTCGTCGGCGTGCTCGATCGAATCGACTCCCCCTTCGATCGCCAGAGCGATGGCTTCCGCGGTGACGGCGTGGACCGCGACTTTGATCTTCGACCGATGGGCTTCGTCGACGACGGCCTTGATCTCGTCGGGACCGAGGCGGGGCGGCAGATCGCCGATCACGAGCTTGATGAGGTCGGCACCCTCGTGGAGAGCCTCGCGCACGGCTTTCCGCGCGTCGTCGGCGCCTGCCACGACGCGAAACTCCTGATCGGTGATCGCGCTCGCGACCACGGAATGCAGCGGCAGCGCCTGGCCTCCCGGAGGCGCGAGCTTCCTCGTCGCCGCCTGAATCCGCGGGCCGGGGATCCAGCCCGCTTCGACCGCGTCGCGCAGAGCGGAATCGCCGTTGATCCCGCTGTGGCCGACGTTGCGCACGGTCGTCACGCCGGCCTCGAGGTCCTCGCGCGCGTTCCTTGCTCCCAGCAAGGCCCGCTGCGCGAGGCTCATCGTCGTGACCGCCATCGTCAGGGAATCGCTCGGCAGAACTCCCGTCATCGAGGCGAGCAGGTGGGCATGACAATCGATCAACCCCGGCAGCACGGTTGCCGTTCCGAGGTCGAGCACGGTCGCCTCGCGCGGCGCGACCGCGCGAACCGTCTCGTATGGCCCGACCTGCTTGATCTTGCCTGCGTCGATCAGAATTCCCTGGCTCTCGCGGTAGGCGCCCGCTCGGACATCGAGAAAGCGGCCGGCCTTGACCAGTACGGTTTTGAGCGGCTCGTTCGGCCGCGGTGCCGCCGCAGCTCTCGGCAGCACCCAGACCGCGAGCAGGAGAGCAGCGATCTTCTTCACGGCAATCCCTCCACGCTGTCGCCCGGGACGGCGTTTGCCGCGAGCTTACCGCCGCTTCGTCCGGGAGTTTCGCCGCGAAGCGAAGCCTCAGCGGATCAGGTCGCGGCCCTCTGCGACACGAGCACCGGCGCGCCGCCGGCGAGGACCCCCGCCGCGAGGCCGGCGAATCCGAGCGCTCCGGCCGGGATGCAGCCGAGCGCGGCGGCAAATCCGAGCGCCGCGAGAGCGCCCGACCAGAAGGGCAGGCCGTGAGCCGCGCGCCCGCGTCGAGCGAGGATCACGCCCGCAGCCACGCCCCCCGCCGCGCAGAGCCAGGGGCCGCGAGAGGAGAGCAGAACGCAGAGATCCGGATCGAAGGCGCGCACCACGGCGGGAAGAAGACAGGGCAGAATGCCGGCGAGTGCGCCGGCGCGTGTTCCCTCTTCGTAGCCCAATCCGCGGAACCGGCCGGCGGCGACGACGATCGCGAATCCGGCCAGACAGACTCCCGCCCACGGAGTCTGGTTGCAGACAGCAAAGCTCGGCATCGCGAGAATCGCGGCGGCCGCGCCTCGCCAGAGCGCGCCTTGGAAGCGGCCGCGCTCATAGGCGCGCCTCGCGGCGAGCTTCAAGCCCGTTTGGATCGGCTCAGAGACTGCCATGGTCTATCCTCCAGCGCGCCCGCAGGCGCGCGAGCGCTCGCTCGACGCGCTTGCGGAAGGTCGGTCCGGGTAAATCGGGACGCTCTCCGCGCGCATACGCGATCAAGGTCGCCGCGTCCGCCGCCGGCAGCTGCGCCAGCGCGCGGTCGAGAGCGGCGTTCAAACTTCGCGCCAGGACGGTCGCCTCGGGCGACGGCCCGCCGTCCGGCCGCTCGGCGGCGGCGTCGTTCGAGTCCTCGCGCCGCCGCCGGATGCGCGCGCGGTGGGTGCGGATCTGCCAGGCGGCGATGCTCAGCACCCAGGAGAGCGCGTCGCGCCGGACGTCGAACTCGCTCGATCGGGTGAACACGCGCAGGAGCGCCTCCTGCGCGACGTCGTCGGCTTCCTCCAGCGGCAGAAAGCGGCCCGCAAAGCCGCGCAGGAGCGGCCAGAGACGCCGGAAGACCGGGTCGAACGCGGCGCGGTCGCCCCGCGCGAGCGCGGTCAGCTCTTCCTGAAGCGCGCCGCGCTCGCCTGAGGCCACTCGCGGGCCGGAAACGCTACTTCGGACAGGACTTGGCGCAGCAGCAGCAGGACGTCTCGTCTGCGCAGGCCTTGTGCGTTTTATCGTTCTTGCCTTCCCCCCAGGCGACGCCGACTGAGATAGCCGTTACCGCTAACAACGCGAGAAGCCATTTACGCATTGCCTGATCCTCCGTGTTCCGCGGCCGGCGAAGATCGCCGCCCTTGGCACCAGAGATAGGCGCGAGAAGCCAAAAGTGTGACCGGGGAGAAGGCCGCTCTCCGTTGGGCCGGTTGAACCCGAACGCTAGATCGGCAGGCGTTGCGTGAGCCGCCCCAGGACCGAGGTCACCATCCGGTCGCAGCGCTCGCCCAGGAAAGCGAACGCTTCGCGAATTCCCGGGCCGACCCGCGCCGTCAGGTCCCGGCGGAGCATCGCCCGCGCCCGATGCAGGCGAACCTTGACCGCGTTCTCCGTGACGCCGAGGGACTCGGCCGTCTCCGCCGTGGAAAGCTCTTCGACATCGCGCAGCACGAGCACGACCCGGTACGGTTCCGGGAGGGCGTCCACCGCCGATTCGAGATAGCCCCGCACTTCCGCGCTCAAGGTCCGTTGTTCCGGATCGGGCGAAGAGCTCATGAAATCCTCCCCTGTCTTTGTCATCTCGTCGGTGATCGGCTGGAAACGCGCCGCCTTCCGCGCTCGCGCCCACGCCTCGTGCAGGACGATCCGTGTCACCCAGGTGGAAAACCGAGCCTCTCCCTTGAACTGCGCGAGGTGCTCGAAAACCCGGACCCAGGCTTCCTGCGCAAGATCCTCGGCGCGGGCGTCGTCGGCCAGCACGGAACGGGCCACCCGGTAGACCCGCTGGTTGTGGCGCCGCATCAAGATTTCGAAGAGGCCGGCCTCGCCCGCGAGCACGCGATCCACGACGTTCTCGTCCGACAGCCCGGAGGCCGCTCGTTCCCGCGTCGTCACGTCATCCCCCGCGAGGACTTCGTCCGTCGATGGGGTCGATCCCCCAAAGCGCCCGAGCCAAGACGGTGATGGCCTCCATCGTTGGAGATGTTAGGCCCGCGCCGGAACGCCGACGCGCTCCTCCGCTTCCGCCAGGCGAGCCAGCGACAGCGCGCCCAGACAGAGTCCGAGATCGCGCAAGGCCACGTCGAGATAGCCGCCGACGAGCACGAGGTTGACGATGACCCCCACGAGCCAGGCGGCCACCAGATAACCGCCAAACCGCGGGCGCACGGCGACCGCGATCCCGGCGATGACCTCCACGGCACCGACGATCATCATGAAAGTATGCGGCGCGATCCCGAGCCCGTTACTGACGGCGGGAGCGAGGTATTTGTCCCAATGGGTCAGGAGCTGGAGAAACTTGTCCAGGCCCGCGATGATCGGCGCCACCGTAAAGCCGAACCGCAGGATCAGAAACGCCTGATGACTCTCTCGATTCACGGCAAACCCCTTTCTTCTTGCCCCGCGGCGATCCACCGGCCGGGGCGGAGATCCTCCGAAAGGAATAGAGTCGCCAGGGAAGAGAAGGTTTCCGCAAAGAGCGAAAGCGACCGCTCGCGGCGATGAGCCAGCGCGTTCTTGCGGAAGGAGGGCGACGATGCTCGAGATCCGACCCGGCTGTGAGTGCTGCGATCGGGATTTGCCGCCGGACTCTCCCGACGCGCGAATCTGTTCCTTCGAGTGCACGTTTTGCGTGGACTGCGCACGAACGCTCCGCGGGCTTTGCCCCAATTGCTCGGGCGAGCTGGTCCACCGGCCCATCCGGCCGCCCGGCCAGCTCGCGCGCAATCCCGCCTCGACTCTTCGCATCTACAGACCGGAGCGTTGCGGCAAGCAAGACGCGAGAGCGTGACGGGCCGCGGAGCCCAATCCCGGAGAACGCCCGCGCCCCTTCGCACGAGACCGGCCGCCTCTGGGCAGGCTGGCCGCCTGGCCGACGCGATAGCCTTTTTTCGAACAGTTTGACGATGGCAGCGGCGCCAGCACGGCCGCGCCCGTCCAGCCGGAGACGGGCCTCATTCACCTTTCGTTCATGTAGTGGTCGCATAAGCTACGGGGCGAAGGGGCTGGATTCAGGCAATCCAACCCATCGGCTGATTCGTATCGAAACCGGACGTCGCAATCCTGCGGCTCCAAACCCTTCGGAGGAGATATATGAAACGGTTCCTCGCGATTGCGATTGTGATCGGTGTGGCTCTGTCTTCCATCGCCCTGGCCGGCGACGCCAAGATGGGCGACAAGCCGATGAGCGGAACGATCACCAAGGTCGATGACGCCCAGAAGATGATGATGGTCAAGGACAAGTCGGGCAAAGAGTGGTCGATCTACTGGAACGACAGCACCAAGGTCGAGGGTGGGGCGCCGAAAGAAGGCGCGACGGTTTGGTTCAAGGCCGCCGAGAAAGACGGCAAGATGTGGGCCTCCTGGGTGAAGACCGAAGCAGCCAAGGGCAAAATGTAACGTTTCGCGGACGGGGGCGCGTCCGCGCCCCCTTTTTCTTCCCACCACAACGCGGTTCTTTCTTCCGACAGCTCGGCCTGTAGGCTCGGGCGCCCGTCTCCCCTCCGAACGGAGCCTGGAGATTCCCGGCTAGAATCCGGGACATTCAGGCCACGAGAGGTTTCGCCGGACCGCTGCTCGCTTCTCTGTTTGCCGGCGGCTGCGCGTTCTTATCGATTCCTCACCGGCCGGTCCGCCTTTCCGCGACGCCGCCCCGCGCAACCGCCATCCAGACGAGCGCCGCCGCGCTGTCCGATCCAGGGGCGCAGGTGACGGTCCGCTCCCACTCTGTCGAGGTCCACCCTGACTTCACGCTCGCCTTCGTGGAGTTCGACGACCAGGGGCGGTTCTGGAATCGCGATCAGATCGATCTGGTCGAAAGGACTCTGCGGACGGAAAACGAAAGGGCCGATTCCTCCGGCGTTTCGGTGGTGGTCTTCGCGCACGGATGGCGTCACGGCTGTGACGTCTGCGACGAGAACGTGGCCTGCTTTCGCACTTTCCTGAAGCAGGTTCGTTCGGATTCCGTTGCCACGTCCCGCGTTTCGGCGGGTCGTGTGCGGCCCAAACGCATCGTCGCGATCTATACCGGCTGGCGCGGACGGTCGGCAAAGATTCAGCCGCTGGAGGATCTCTCTTTTTGGGCGCGCAAGCAGGTCGCTCGGCGGATCGCGGAAGGAGACTTCATCGAGCTCCTGACGAGAGTCGAGGTGTTCGTCCGCCGGGCGAATCAGACGGACCCGGAGCGCGTGCGGCTCGCCGTCATCGGGCACAGCTTCGGGGGCACGATCGTCTATGCGTCGCTCGCCAACATCCTGAAGGCTCGCGTCCTCGAGGCCCGGAATGCCTCGGCGGGCGGAGACCGTGTGATCCGCGGCTACGGCGACCTGATCGTCCTCATCAACCCGGCCTTCGAGGCGTCTCTCTACGCTCCGTTGAACGAGCTCGCCGCTGGCTTCGGCGCTTTCTCGCCGCTTCAACCGCCGGTTCTCTTAACGATCGCCTCGGAAACGGACCGGCCAAACAGGGTCTGGTTTCCGCTCGGACGTTACCTCGAGACGCTGTTCCAAAACATGGGAGACCGCAGCCCGCGCGCCGCGGCCAACACCGCGGTCGGGAACTATTCGGAGTTCTGGACACACCGTCTGACGGCGGCCGTTCCGCCGTCGGCGGGAGCGCGGCGCGACTCGTTCGGTTCGAGCTCGAAGAATTGCGCCTGCCAGCTTCCGCTCGATCCAATCGACGACCGCGAGGCCGCCACGCTCGTCGCCCTGCTGTCGGGAGAAGGCACGCAGGCTCCTACGCCGGGAGAAGCGGCCGCTCCGTACGGCCGGGCCCTTCTCACGTGCCTGAAACCGATCGGCCAGGGCAACCCCTTCTGGGTGGTTCGCGCCTCGGGCGACGTGATGCACGGCCACAGCGGGATTTTCACGACCTACCTGGTCGATTTCATCCGCCGCGTTTTCATCGAAGCGAACGCCCGCTCGCATCCGCGGCGGCAGGTTGCAGCGCAGCCGGGGGTGCGGTAGCCTTCCGCACTCGCCGGCCAAGATTCTGTCGGTGGTCCCGGCCGGGAGAGACGGAACTTCCTCCAGGTCTGGTGAGCTTGTGGGTTCGGAGACAGGAGAGAAATGCCTGTCACGTACACGATCGACAAATCCCTCGGGCTCATCCGCACCCGTTGTCTCGGGCGCGTCACGCTGCCGGACGTGATCGCTCATTTTCGCGAGCTGGAGATCGACGAGAAGTGCCCGAAACGGCTTGATGTCATCCTGGACTTGCGCGACACGATCTCGCTGCCCTCGAGCGAGCAGCTCCGAGCCGTGACGGAGAAGATCGGCCAGCTTCGGAACAGCGTCCGGTTCGGCGCCTGCGCCCTCGTCGTCGGGTCAGACGCCTGGTTCGGCACGGCGCAGGTCTTCGAGGTACTCGCGGCCCGAAGTTTTTCGGCGACCAAGATCTTCCGCGAGATCGGAGCCGCCGAGACCTGGCTGGAGTACCAGCGCTCCTCCGCGTGAGGCATTCGGTCTGGCGTCTCCTCGCGGAACACACGCGTGGCCTCCGGACGTATGCTGCCTCTCCGAGATGACCCGAGCTGCCCGTTCCGTCGCGTCGCCGAGGGTGGTGAGCATCGGAGACCTGCGTCCCCTAGCCCGCAAGCGGCTGCCGCGAGTGGTCTTCGACTACATCGACGGCGGCGCCGATGGCGAGGTCACGCTGAAGGAAAACTGCCGCGCGTTCGAGGAGCTGAGCTTCCGGCCGCGTCAGGCGGTCGCCGTTCCGCAGTGCGATCTGGCAACGCGGGTGCTGGGTCTGGATCTCGCGTTACCGGTGCTGCTCGCGCCCGTCGGTTACAGCCGGCTCATGCATCCTGGCGGCGAAGTCGTTGCGGCACGAGCCGCCGGCGCCGCCGGCACGGCTTACGTTCTGTCGACGGTTTCGGGGCACCGGATGGAAGACGTGAAAGCGGCTTCCCGCGGGCCCGTCTGGTATCAGCTCTACTTAGTCGGCGGCCGCGAGGCCGCAGAGGACGGCCTCCGACGCGCTCGGTCCGCGGGTTTCTCTGCTCTGGCCGTCACCATCGATACGGCCGTGCCCGGCATGCGCGAGCGGGATTTTCGAAACGGTTTGAAGGAGCTCCTGGGCGCGAGCGTCCTGGCAAAGATTCCGTTTCTGCCCCAGGTGATCGTTCGGCCGGGGTGGCTCTCCCGCTTTCTCCGCGACGGCGGCCTTCCGAAGCTACCCAACGTCGTCATTCCTGGAAAAGGTCCGATCCCGGTCATCGACGTTCAGGCCGCCCTGTCCCGCTCGGTCGTCACCTGGGAAGATCTGCGATGGATTCGCGAGGTCTGGGCCGGCCCGATCGTGATCAAGGGCGTCTTGACCGGCGACGAGGCGCGGCGCGCTGTCGATGAAGGCGCCGCGGGAGTCATCGTGTCGAACCATGGCGGACGCCAGCTCGACGGCGTTCCCGCCTCCATCAAGGCGCTCCCGGAAGTCGTCGCCGCGGTGAATGGCCGAGCCGAGGTCCTGATGGACGGCGGCATCCGGCGCGGCGGCGACGTCGTCAAAGCCATCTGCCTCGGAGCCCGGGCCGTTCTTGTCGGCCGCGCTTACGCCTGGGGTCTGGCCGCCGCAGGCGAAGCCGGCGTCGCGCGGGCGCTCGAAATCCTCCGCGCGGACCTCGAGCGGACATTGAAGCTGCTCGGCTGCTCTTCCATCGCCGAGCTCGATCGTTCGTACGTGAACGTGCCGCTCAGCTGGGCGACGAGCTAGGACGTCAACGGCGGCAGGCCTGGAGCGCCGGTTCTTAACCCGGCGGCCGGACGCGCGGGCGGAACGTGGAGAAGGAGCTTGTGGCATCGGGCCCTGTCCGAGTTAGGCTAGGAGCCTTGCAAAGGCTGGTTGATCTCACGATCGAGGACCTCTCGACGACGCCGGTCTGGCGGTACGAGGGGGGGAGCGGCGCCGAAGCGGTCGTCGTTCCGACGGGGCGCAGCTCGCTCTCCGGGGAAGACGATGAAGTCTGCCTCGCCGCGACGGAGTTCACCCTTTGCGATTCCAGCCGACACCTCGGGTTCTGTTTTCCTGTAGACGACTCCGGCCTCGACTACCTTCAGCCCGTCATCCTCACTCGAGCCGGACAGGTCAGCTTCTGGTTCGATGGGCCCATCGCCCAGGAAGTCCTCGCTGCCCAGTGGAACGCTCTCGGCAAGCGGCCGGAGGAGGTCTTCCCGGTCCAGTTCCGTTGCCTCGTTCCGGTCGCCGGCCGTACGGTCACGGGAGTGATTCCGCACGTCGAGTCTTCGGCGGAAACATTCTGTTCCGGCAACGCCGGGCCGGTCCCGGAAGCGGCTCGTGCGAACGGCTCGCAGGCGAATCCCAGCCCGCGAGCCGCGCGATCGGTCCGCGGTGTCCGCCCGACCCCGGCACGTGCGTTCTCCTCCTCCGTCGGTCCCGGCATGCGCCACCGCAAGGCGAGGCCTCCGCGACACAATGTGGAGATGATGGTCGAATTCGAGCACGGCGACTCGCGGGGAACGGGCGTGACGCGCGACATCTCGAGCGGCGGCATGTTCGTCGCCGCCGCTCCCCTGCCCAATGTGGGTCCTTCGCTCCAATTGACCGTGCACTTGCCCAATGGGCGAAGGCTCGAGCTCAAGGGGAAAGTCGTGCGAAGCGCCTCTCAGGCCGGCGTCTCTCCTGCGCCGGCTCCGCCAGGGTTCGGCGTTCGCCTCACGGATCAACCCCCCGAATACGACGAGCTGCTTTCGCGACTTCTCGGACCGCAAAAGTAAGCGGCGACTCGCGATCGCCTCAGGACCGCCGCGTCAGCGACCGGATGCCGAACCGGCCGCGATCGATCGCACCGGATGAAAGACGGCCATCAAGAGCGCCACGCCGATTCCCCACGCTCCGTTGAGCAGGAGAGCTCCAAACAGGATGGAAGGCTTCCCTCCGCCGGCGACCGGTTGGCCCTTGAGCGGTGCGATGACGAAGAGGGCGACAATGCTCGGCGCGATCGCCCCGATGACAGCCGCCAGCAGCCAGTAGCTCGAGGATCCCTGATGCCGCGCCAGGACGAGACACAGGAGAATGCCCCAGACGCCGCCCCAGAACGCCAGAGAGATCACGGCCGGGACGTGCAGAGGCGCGGTCGGATCCATCGCGTACGGCTTGCGCGGAGTCGCGCCGGCCGCATGCAGGATCGCCAGCATGCCCTGGTGGAACACGAGGGTCGACAGGAATCCCGCGAGGAATGCTTTGAGGTAATCCATGTGATGTCCTCCTCCGGCAACCAATGGGGTCCCGACGATATCGCGGCGAGACTGTCTGTTCCGCGCGTGCTTGCTTCGGGCCGGCTCGGAGACCGGTACCGCGTGGTTGAATATCCTCATGGCGAACCCCAGGTTTGCGAGCCGGGTTCCCGCCGCACTCTTGTCGAGGCGGACTCTCGGGCGGTTTGTCCTTTTTCTTCTCCTGGCTTGCGGACTCGGACCGGCGACTCTGCGGGGCGAGCGGCTTTCCATCGAGCTCGACCCCCAGCAGAGTACGGTCACATTCACACTCGGCGCGTTCCTGCATACGGTTCGGGGAACGTTCCGAGTCAAACACGGAACGGTTCGATTCGACACGGAAACCGGAGAAGCGACCGGCGAAGTGGTCGTGGATCTCACGAGCGGCGACACCGGCAACAGCTCGCGCGACCGGAAAATGAAGGAAGAAGTTCTCGAAAGCCCGCGCTATCCGGAAGCCGTCTTCACTCTCGAGCGGATCGAAGGTCATCCGTCTCTTCAAGGAGAGTCGGAGGTGGCCATCGGTGGAAAGATGAAAATCCATGGCGGCGAGCACGAGCTCGTCATTCCTGTCCGGATACAGGCCAGGGGCCGCGAGGCCACCGCCACGGCGCGTTTCGAAATCCCCTACGTGAAATGGGGAATGAAGGACCCAAGCACGGCGCTGCTGAGCGTCAAAGATCGCGTTGCGGTGGAGGTCCGGACGATCGCCCGGGCTTCGAAACAGCCGTGAGATAACGCTCGTCGCGGCCTGCGGGCTCTAACAATTTATAGATTGTTGTCTTCAGAGAGACGGGGCCCTTCCGTGTGGGACGTTTTCTCAGCCGACCCCGTTCTCCGAGCTCAGGGACTCATCCCCGGCGGCCCTGGCTTGCCTGGGCCGGCTTCGCGGAAGCCTTCGCGCGCTTAGTTTCCTCGGCGCAATCGGAGCACACGAGAGGGGTCTTGCGGCGCGAGCGGCGGGCCAGATAAGTCCGCTGAACGCGGTTACAGACAGTACAAGCTTCGACGAAAACAAGAGCGTTAGTCATGGTGTGGTTCCGTCCTTAGGGAGATCACGCTAGAACACTCCCGGGTGGTGGAAGATTCCTTCAGGCGGACTGTCTTTAACCGGAGGGCCGGCTCGAGGCAAGCAGCACAAGCCCTTCATTCGGCTGGGGATAAGTTGACGGTTCATCTAATTCACCGGCTGGATGGAATCCAGGAAACGCGTCCAGACCGCGGTGTCTGCGGGGACCGGCGGGGTGGCGGGCCGATAGTTGATCAGGAGAACGTTGTCGTCCAGACCGTGCGTGAGATAGACGAGGTAGAGGTCCGAACCTTCGCGAGTCCTTCCGGTGACGACGAGCCCCGGATGTTTCCCGAATTTTCGGTGGGCGATCTTGCCGCCCGTGACGCCGGAGTTCTTGAGCAGCATCTCGAGCTCTTCCTCGCCGCTGAACAATCCGGTCGCGTGGTCGAAGGCCACGTTGGTCGAGAGCCGCGCCTGGAAGACGCCGTGAACGAGCTTTTCGAAATTTGGGCCCTCGGCAGTGATCACGCGGCCCAGGTCTTCCTTCGTGCCCCAGAAGCATCCGGCTCCGGGTCCGTGGTGGGGATTGAGCGTGAGGAAACCGGGCGGCAGCGAGAACGAGAGACCCATCGGCGGCGAGATGTAGTTGCAGGTCGCGGTCGCGAAGTCGACTTTTTTCCAGCCGCCCGGCGAGGCCGCCGGCGGCGCAGCACCGAGCGCCGCTCCGGCGAGAATCAGCCCGAGTGCCGGCAGGAAAGGCTTTCCTCGCGGCGGGTGAGAAAAGAGCGAGCGGCCGCGAGGGCCGCTCTCAAGAACCGAGAGTGCCATGAGCTTCGTGTCCGGAATCAGGAGCACCCGCTCGTGGCGCCGCAGTTCATGCATTTGTAGCAGGCCGCCGAGCGGACCATGATCGAGCCGCACTCATGGCAGGCCGGCGCGTCGGTGGAGGTCTCGAAAGTCAGTTTGCTGCCCCCTCCGGAGGTCGCATTGCTGCTTGCGCGCGATGCGACTTCCTGCTCCGTGACGGCCACCGGGGCAACAGAGTCCGTGTTACGCGAGATCACCCCGACCGCATGCTTCTCCTCGGCCGAGAGAAACTTCGAGGCGAGCCACTTGAAGATGTAATCGACGAGCGACTTGGCCATCGGGATTTCCGGGTTCTTGGTGAAGCCCGCCGGCTCGAAGCGCATGTGAGTGAACTTGTCGACCAGCGCTTCCAGGGGCACGCCGTACTGAAGGGTCAGCGAGACGGCAGTTGCGAAGGAGTCCATGAGGCCCGAGATGGTCGAGCCCTCCTTGGACATCGTCAGGAAGATCTCTCCGGGCTTCCCGTCCTCGTAGAGGCCGACGGTGACGTAGCCCTCGTGCCCCGCGACGGAGAACTTGTGCGTGATGGCGCGCCGCTCGTCGGGAAGCTTGCGGCGGAAGGGCGCCGACGTCGGCGAGACCGCCTTGCCGACGTATACGGGGGTGTCGGGGGACCGCAAGGTCCCCCGCTCAAATACCAATGATGTCCGTTTCTCCGGACTCTTCGAGTCCGACATCGAGGCCGCCGTGTTCAAGGGCTGCGTGCGCTTGCAACCGTCGCGGTAGATCGCGATCGCCTTCAGGCCCCGCTTCCACCCTTCCATATAAACGCCGGCGATCTCCTCCGGGGTTGCATCCGGCGGCAGGTTGACCGTCTTGGAGATCGCGCCGGAGAGAAACGGCTGCACCGCCTCCATCATCTTGACGTGACCCATGTAGTCGATGGAGCGCGTGCCGTTCAAGGCGCGGAAGGCGCAGTCGAAGACGGTCAGATGCTCTGGCTGGAAGCCGGGCGCCCCCTCGATCGTCCCCTTCTCGTCGACGTACTTGACGATCTCGTCGATCTCCTGCTCGCCGTAACCGAGGCGTTTCAACGCCAGCGGCACGGTATTGTTGACGATCTTGATCGTCCCGCCGCCCACGAGCTTCTTGTACTTGACCAGCGCGAGGTCCGGCTCCACTCCGGTCGTGTCGCAATCCATCATGAAGCCGATCGTGCCCGTCGGCGCGAGAACCGTCACCTGGCCGTTCTTGTAGCCGAACTGCCTTCCCGATTCCAACGCCGCGTCCCACACCGCCTTGTGCGACTTGGCCAGATCCGACGGCACGCCCTTGTTGGGGACCTTGCGCGCCGCGTCGCGGTGCATCCCGATGACGTCGAGGAACGCGTCGCGGTTGGGTGCGTAACCGGCGAACGGACCGAGCTCCGCCGCGATCTTGGAAGACTGCAGGTACGCCTCGCCGCACATCAACGAAGTGATTGCCGCGGCATAGGCGCGCCCTTCGTCCGAATCGTACGCGTGTCCCGTCGCCATCAGAAGGGCGCCCAGGTTCGCGTAGCCCAGGCCGAGCGGGCGGAACTTGTGGCTGTTCTCCGCGATCGCCGGCGTCGGATACGACGCGTTGTCCACCAGCATCTCCTGCGCCGTGATCACGATGTCGCAGGCGTGCCGGAAGCTCTCGACGTCGAACGATCCATCTTCCATCTTGAAGAACTTGATGAGGTTCAGCGAAGCCAGATTGCAAGCGGAGTCATCGACAAACATGTACTCGCTACATGGGTTAGATGCGTTGATCCGGTTGGTCGTCTTGACGGGATTCCAGCGGTTGATGGTCGTGTCGTACTGCATCCCCGGATCGCCGCAGACCCAGGCGGCCTCGGAGATCTTGCTCATGAGATCCCGCGCCTTGTATTTCTCGTTGGGGGCGCCGGTCAGCACTTCCTTGGTCCACCATTCGCCATCCTTCTCGACCGCTTCCATGAACTCATCGGTCACGCGGATGGAGTGGTTGGCGTTCTGGTAGAAGATCGAGCTGTACGCCTCGCCGTTGAAGGAGCCGTCGTAGCCGGCGTCGATCAGGGCCCAGGCCTTCTTCTCCTCGCTGGCCTTGGACAGGATGAAGTCTTCGATGTCCGGATGGTCGATGTTCAAGATGACCATCTTTGCCGCGCGGCGCGTCTTGCCGCCGGACTTGATCGCGCCGGCGAAGGAGTCGAAGCCCTTCATGAAGGAGAGCGGGCCGGAAGCCGTGCCGCCCGAAGAAAGACCTTCGCGCGAGCCGCGCAGCGAGGAGAGGTTGGATCCCGTCCCGGAGCCGTACTTGAAGAGCATTCCCTCTGTCTTGGCGAGCGTCAGGATCGACGCCATCGAGTCGCCGCAGGAGTTGATGAAGCAGGCGGAGGCCTGGGGCTTTTCCTCGATCCCGACGTTGAACCAGACGGGGGAGTTGAAAGAGGCGACCTGGTTGACGAGGATCGCGGCGAGCTCGTCGTGGAAAGCGTCGCGGTCCGCGGCAGTGGCGAAGTAGCCGCCTTTTTCGCCGTAGCCCGTGATGGTCGCGGCCACGCGCTCGATCAACTGCTTGATGGAGCTCTCGCGCTCGGGCATGCCGATCCGGCCGTGGAAATACTTCTGCGCGACGATATTGGTGGCGGTCTGCGACCAGGAGCGTGGGACCTCGACGTTCTTCTGTTCGAAGATCGTTTCCCCTTTTTCCGAAGTGATCGCCGCCGTGCGCAGCTCCCACTCGATCGCTTCATAGGGCGAGACGGATGGATCCGAGTAAACCCGGCGGATCGTCAGGCCTCTCAGGCTCCGTGGGCGTGCGCTTATCGGAGAGGCTGTCTCGTTTTCGGACGCCGGGCCCGCCTGGGCAGTCGTCTTCCCCTCTTTTTCGGTCGTGCTCATCCCCTTCGCCCCCTTTTTCTTGGAATGCTCCGCCCACCCCTACACGACAGAAACCGTGCTCCTTGTGGATTGCCGGCTCTTACCCAGCGTTGCACCCAAGGGTAAAACCCGCTTGAGGGTAAGTCAAGGAAAAATACAAGATGTAGGGGTCCTGTCGGAAACATGCGCTTGGAATAGTGGCATGGGCCTTGCTGTTTCGAACATCGTGCGAGACATGAGGAAGGGTCGTGTGCCTGCTCGAATCGAGACGAAGTCCGTCTTCGACGTGAACACGTCGCGTCTGGGAATCGGCATATTCAGCCGCCCCCTGCTCGACGCGGAGTGCCGGAAATTCCGCAGAGCGTGGGAAATGGAGCCGCTGCCGGGTTTCGAAGATTTCGAGCTCGACCGAGAGCGAATCTCCTTCGTGGCGCCGGCCGAGAACGTCCCGGTAGCCTGGAAATCGATCGATCGGATGCTTGCTCTGGCGACGGAAGACGCCAAAAAAGCGTCCTGAACAGGTTTGGAAGCTATCTTTTTGCGGAAGGTTGAAGCGCAGAAGGTCGCTGCGACATAATAGAGGAAGTCCCGGCCACGATCTGCCGTGACGGACCCAAAGGAGGCCCGATGTCCTCGACTCCCGACACCCCTCTCACCCCGATGACCGCGCCGGGAGAGATGAAGCCTCTGCTGACTCTGACCGACGCCGCGGTCGAGAAGGTCAAGTTTTTCGCCAAGACGATGCCCGATTCCCAGAACAAGCCTCTGCGAGTCTTCGTGCAGGGCGGAGGTTGCTCCGGCTTCCAGTATGGGTTCACGTTCGACGAACAGAAGGACGGGGACAATACCTGGGAGCAGAACGGCGTGACGATCCTCGTCGATCCTCAGAGCGCGACGTATCTGAAAGACTCGAAGGTCGACTACGTCGAGGATTTCCGCGGAGCCGGATTCTCCGTCACCAACCCCAACTCGACGGGTGGTTGCGGGTGTGGGAAGTCTTTCCAAGCCTAAGAGAAACCGAAACCGAAGAAAGAAGCCTTCGTTTTAGACTCTCTCGGCGCCGGTCGCGAAGCGACCGCCTGCGCCGAAAGTCGTGGGAAATCCTTCCAAGCGTAAGACACGACCGAACCAAACTGGAAGCCCCGCGAGAGCGGGGCTTTTTTGTTAGCACCCATCCGGAATCGTTCGAATGTCATTCCGAGGAGCGGAGCGACGAGGAATCTGCCCTGGGACTTCAGCGGATCACCGACCGGAGCAGATCCCTCGCGGAGCCTGTCCCGAGAGCGACACCGGCCGAGGAGAAGCTCACGAGGGCAGATCCCTCGCTTCGCTCGGGATGACATGGAAGTGGAGGGGCTCGGGATGACAGGGATCTGTGCGGGAGGCTCCAGGCCTATCCCCTACACCGCCGGCTGAAACCTCGGTCCGTTGGAGTTCCACATCTCGGATGCGATTCGCCATTTCCCTTCCGAATCGCGAACGACGCAGATCGTGAAGTTGCGGGTGTCGCCGCTGCCGGCGCCGAAGGTCCCGACCAGGTAGGCCACGTCGGCTCCGGCCTTCTTCGCCATCAAGAGAGTCGAAACCGAGCGTCCCATCCGCCGAGCGGAGTCGAATCGCAGGGTCCGCTTCCAGAATTGCTCGATCTTCGACCTTCCGCGGGCGCCCGGCTGTTCGTGCGGCAGGAGAACCGCATCGACCGAGTAGAGCTCAGCCAACGCTGCCGCATCGCCATTGTTGTAGGCCGCGAGGTAGCGCTCGAGCAGTTCGTCGACGTCGTCCCTGTCAGCGAGGGCAGGTCTCGCGAAGAATGCCGCGATGACGAGCACCGAGAGGAGACACATCATCCGCTTCATCAATTGCCTCCTGTCCTGCTTCGACGGGGACGCCGGCCGCCCTGTCACGATACGGCGGCAGGAGCTCTCGAAACGCCGAGCCGCTCGATCTCCGCTCTCATTCTGCCCCGCCACATCAGGCCGTACATCTTCAGGTCTCCGAGGAACGACCAGAGCGGGTATTGAAAGGTGGCCGGGCGGTTTTTCTCGATGAAGAAGTGTCCGATCCAGGCGAGCCCGTAGGCGAGGACCAGGCCCCAGAGAACAAGCGCAGGCTCCCGCGCGGTGATCGCCCGGCCGAGACAGAGAAGTCCGAGCGTCGTGCCCGCGAAGTGCAGCGCCCGCGTTCCCTGGCGGGCGTGCTGGGAGACGTAGAAGGGCCAGAACTCCTCGAAGCTCGCGATGGGAGGAGATGTTTGCGGATCCATGAAGGCTCCTGACTCGACTATTCTAGGCCGATGAGAGTCCACGCGCCTTTGCGGATCCTTGCCCTCGCGGGCCTGCTCGCCGGACGCCCCTGTCTCGCGACTCAGAAGGTCGAGAAAAAGCCGGCCCCGTCCCCAGAGCCTGCACCCTGCACGGCGGCGCCCTATCGTCAGTTCGACTTCTGGCTCGGCGAATGGGAGGTCACCGACTCGAGCGGCAAGCCGGCTGGGCGCAACCGGATCGTCTCGCTTTTCAACGGATGCGGGCTGCAGGAGAACTGGGAGTCGGCACAGGGCGCCAAGGGCACGAGCCTGAACGTGTACGACGCCGTCGCGGGACGCTGGCACCAGACCTGGGTCGATGACCACGGCGGGTTGCTCGAGCTCGACGGCGGCATCGATGCCGGCAAGATGGTTCTGATCGGTTCGCGCCCCTCCGTCAAAGAAAAGGGGACGCGCGTGGTCCATCGCATCGTCTGGACGCCTCTCGCGCCGGGGAAGGTCCAGCAACATTGGGAGTTCTCCAAGAACGAAGGCCGCACCTGGTCGAACGTGTTCGACGGGATTTACACGAAGAAGTAGCTATCAGCTATCAGCTGTCAGCTCTTAGCTGTCGGCGAGCCAGCGAACCTCAAATTTGTCATCCCGAGCGCAGCGAGGGATCTACTCTCGTCGGTTTGTCAGCCGGGGCAGATTCCTCGTCGCTGCGCTCCTCGGAATGACAGCAGGGCGGCTACTTCCACGCGCCTGGCTGAAAGCTGATAGCTGCGAGCTGAAAGCTACTTCCAGGTGCTATCCAGCGCCGCGGAGAAGGTCGGGTAGGTCCAGACCATCTTGTCCAGATCCGCTGTCGTCAGGCCGTAGCGCATCGCCATCGCGAAGACGTGGATCAGCTCGCCGGCGCAGGCTCCGAGCAGATGCGCGCCCAGGATGCGCCCTGTGTCTTTTTCCAGCACGACCTTCGCGCGGGCCGGCCGCTCGCCCGCGATCGCGAACACCCTCCAGGTCTCCATGTCGTGGGAGACCACGGCAATCCTGGCTCCCTTCTCGCAAGCCTCTTCTTCGGTGAGACCGACCCAGGCCAGGGGCGGAACGGTAAAGACCGCCTGGGGAATCGCGTCATAGCTCGCGCGTTCGACGTCGCCCTCGAGGAAATTGCGCGCAATCACGCGGCCTTCATAGGACGCGACCGGCGAGAGCTGCCGCTTCCCGTGGGCGTCGCCGCCGGCGAAAACCCGCCGGTTGCCGGGGCTGCGCAGATAGTCATCGACGACCACGCCTTTCGCGTGTCCCGCCACTCCCGCCGCCGGCAAATTCAAGCTCTCCAGGGCCGCCACGCGCCCGGCCGCATTCAGGACGAAATCCGCTTCAAAGGTTCGCCTCTCTCCGGAAGCCTCCGCGTCGACCGCGAACCGGCTTTCCCGCGTAGACAGGCCGTGAACCCGCGCGTGAGCGACGAAGTCGATGCCGAGCCGTTTCGAGTGCTCGATCAGCACCGCCACCAGGTCCGCGTCCGACCCTCGCAACGCCCGGTCCGAAGGCATGAGCATCGAGACTCGGGAGCCCAGCCTCGCGAAAACCTGTCCGAACTCGAAGGCGACGACCCCGGCCCCCACGATGACGAGATCCCGAGGCACTGTTCGCAGATCCAGAATGTCATCGGAGATCCGCGTTGCCTCGGCTCCTGGAAAGAAGAGACGCCGTGGTGTCGAGCCGGTCGCGATCACGAAGCCCTCCGCCTCCAGCTGCCGGCCGTCGACCTCGATTGCGTCGGGCGAGACGAAACGCGCGAGGCCCCGGATGAGCGCGATCCCCTTTTTCGAGAGCGACTCCTCTGTCTGTGCCGGCACCGGGTCGGTGAAGCTCTTCTTGCGGTCGATCACCCGGGACCAGTCGACCCGGTTGACCTCGACCTCGATGCCGTGCTCCCCGGCGCGCCGCACCTCGTCCAGCACTTCGGTCGCGCGAACGAGCACCTTCTTGGGGTTGCAGCCGGCCAGCGAGCAAAGCCCGCCCACGGGGCCTTTGTCGACGAGCGCGACTTTCTTGCCGGCGGCGGCGATTCGGTAAGCCGCCGAGAGCCCCGTGTTCCCGCCCCCGATCGCGACGAAGTCGTATTTCTCCATCCGCTCCTCCGCAGTGCCGATTTAACACCTCACCCGTTTGGCCAGACGTGCTAAGAAGCGAGGCTGCATGAAAGAGGCCCGGGGCGAAGGAATCTACAACGTCATCGTGATCGGAGCCGGCACCGCCGGACTGGTGACGGCCGCAGCCACGGCGGGCCTCGGCGGACGCGTCGCCCTCGTCGAGCGCGGGAAGATGGGCGGAGAGTGCCTGAACACGGGATGCGTGCCATCGAAGGCCCTCATTTCCTCCGCGCGCCTGATCCATCAGATCCGCCACGGCGACCGCTGGGGGCTCGCCGCCCAGGAACCGAACTTCGAGTTTGATCGGGTCTTCCAGCGGATGCGCGAGCGCCGGGACCGGATCGCTCCGCATGACTCGCGAGATCGCTTCGAAAAACTCGGTGTAGAGGTTTTTGAGGGCTCCGCCCGCTTCGTCTCTCCCCACGAAGTCGCCGTCGGCGAAACGAGGCTGAAGGCCCGCAACGTCGTGATCGCGACCGGCAGCCGCCCGCAGATTCCCTTGATCACGGGACTGCCGGAAGTGCCGTATTTCACCAACGAGACGATCTTCGACGGTCTGAAGGAACGACCGGCCCGGATGGTGATCCTGGGCGGTGGGCCGATTGGCTGCGAGCTCGCCCAGGTCTTCGCGCGGCTCAAGGTCTCCGTCACCCTTCTCCAGCGCGCGACGCGCATCTTGAAGAGAGAGGACGCGGACGCCTCGGACGAGGTGCGCCGCGCGCTGGAAGCGGAGGGGGTGCGGGTGATGACAGGCGCCGACGTTCAGATCGTGACGAAACAGGGCTCCCTCACGCGTGTCTGGGTGGAGGTGGAGGGGAGGGATCGCGAACCGGTGGACTCAGAGGCGATCCTGGTCGCGGCCGGTCGGACGCCCAATGTGGAAGATCTCGACCTCGAAAAGGCCGGTGTGGCCTTTACCGGGACCGGTATCACGGTAGACGCGTCTCTGCGAACTTCACAGCCGCACATCTACGCGGCCGGAGACATCGTCGGGTCCTATCAATTCACCCACGTCGCCGACCTGCACGCCCGGACGATCGCACGTAACATCCTTCTTCCCTTGTTTCCCGCCAAAGTCGACCTTTCCGTTCTGCCCTGGTGCACGTTCACGAGCCCGGAGCTCGCCCGAGTCGGCCTCAACGAGGAGGAGGCTGTCCGCCGCGGAATCGCGTACGACCTGTACCGTCAGCCGATGTACGAGATCGACCGCGCCGTCGTCGAGAGCGAGGAGACGGGGTTCGCGAAGGTGCTCGCCAGCAGGCGCGGAGATCGCATCCTCGGCGCCACGATCGTCTCGGAGCGGGCGGGCGAGCTCATTGCCGAGTTCGCGCTCGCGATGAAGGCCGGTATCGGGCTCCAAACGATCTCGCGGACGGTCCACGCGTACCCAACCTACGCCGAGGTCGCGCGCATGGTCGCCGACCAGCAGCAGAAGAAGAGACTGGCTCGCTTCGCGAGAAGAGTCACAGGCTGGCTCTATCGGAGGGCACGGAAAAAGGCGGAATAGGCACTGTCACCTTGATTTCGAGAAAAGAATCGCATCGAATGGCTCGGTCCGAGTCTTCGCTATCTGGAGGAGGCGAATCATGAAAGTCCGTTTCGCTCCGTTCCTGCTTCTGATCCTGTGTCTCGCGTCTCCGGTGTTTGCTCAGCACCGCAGTTCAAAAGACCCGACCTGGTGGGACAAGTACCAGTTCCTCGCCGCCAATGGCCCCGATCCGGGCCCCGGCGCAACTCACTCCCTGAGCATCACCGGCAACGTCGACGTCTCGAACGAATGCGGTCCTCAGAGCGAGACCTTCATCGCGATCAACCCTTCGCGGCCGACAACCCTTGCCGGCGGCTCCAACGAGATCTTTCGCGACCCCATGCGAGGATATTTCTCCAGCGACGGCGGAGCGACGTGGGGCGGCGTGGATCTGCCCCTGCCGCCTCCCAAGGGCAACGGCACGGATTTCGGCTCGGATCCGGGCCTCGCTTTCGACACGCGCGGCAACGTTTTCTACAGCTACATCGTCGTCTTTTTCGGCAACGGGAACGGCATCAATGGAACCGAGATGGCGGTCGCCCGCTCGAGCGACGGCGGCCGGACCTATCCGAACGTGACGTATTTCTCCTTCCAGGGTGGCACGAATCACTTCAATGACAAGCCGATCATCACGGCCGACACCAACTCCAAGAGTCCCTTCAAGGACAATGTCTACGTCGCCTGGGACGCCGCCAGCGGCGGCTCGATCTCGGGAGGCCTTCGTTTCGGCCGCTCGACGGATCACGGCGCGACCTTCTCGGTTCAGCGGATCGATAACCCGCATGGGCAGGGACGGCTGATCGCGGCCGATCCTTTCGTCGGACCCAACGGCGAGGTCTACGTGGCCTGGAACGACATCGCCGCGAACACGATCGCCTTCAACCGCTCTTTCGACGGCGGAGTGACGTTCGGCACACCAGGAATCGTGGCTCACAAGAGCATTCCTTTTGACATCGCGATTCCTGCCGAGTCCTTCCGAGGAGCGCTCGTCTATCCGGCCTGCGACGCGGATCGCTCCAACGGGACACACCGCGGCCGCCTCTACTGCTCCTGGATGGACCTCACTTCGATCGGCACGACCGACATCCTTCTCGCCTTTTCGGACGATCGCGGCGCAACCTGGTCCTCGCCGCACAGCGTGGGCGATAGTCTCTCCTTCGCGGTGGACCGGTTCAACCACTGGCTCTCCGTGGATCCGTCCGACGGGGACGTGACGGTCTCTTTTTACGACACGCGCAATGACACGACGGGCAGCCGCTTCATGACGGATACCTTTCTCGCGACCTCGAGCGACGGCGGAGTCACCTTCTCCAATGCGAGGGTCTCGACGGCGAGCTCGAACGAGCACGACTGTGACGGCGTTTTCCCCTGCCAAGGAATCAACTACGGCAACCAGCAGGGAGATTACGAAGGCCTCGTCTCCTTCGGAGGCGCCTCCTATCCGATCTGGACCGATAGCCGCCGCCAGCTGGATCCGGCCACCGGATGCCGTCGTCCCTTTCTGATGGAAGAGGTCTTCACGGACAGAATCGTCCGGTAGGAGCTGGCTTTTTGGGAAAGAGGTCGCGCGCCCGCGGGTGCGCGGCCGTCTCTCCTCTAACTGAGCGGCCGCGGCTTGGGGCGGGCGGCGTCGAGCGTCCGCGACGATGCCACCTCGCGCTGGAGCACGTTCTTGCCGTAGTCGATGCGGCTGACGAACACGAAATCGACCTGCTGGTAAGGGACGTTGGGGGGAAGAGCCTTTCGTCGGTAAGTCCAGATCTCCTTCCAGTTGGAGGGCTGGTCGCTCGCCGTGAGTCCAATCGACGTGCGTGAAGAGGGGGCACCCCGGGAACCGATCATTGGCAGCATCGGCGAAGCGTCCTCCTCCACGGTGAGGGGTCGGCGGATCGTGCCGGACGGGGGCCCCAGCATCACGAAGACCATCCCGCGGTCGGTCAAGCTTCCCCGCGTCGATCCTTCGGCGAACTTCTCGTCGGCAAACGCAACCCGGCGTTCGAATTCGCGGCGGAACTCGTTCTCGGACGTCTCGGGGCTCGGATCGCGCGCGAACCAGAAGCGCGCGACGAACTCCGCCCGTTCCGAATCACCGCCGATCCGGGAGTAGGTCCGGATCTCCTCGGGCGACAGCAGATACTTGACGGGACCCTGCGCCCACTCGGGAGAAGGAGGCTGAAGAGCCGGGCTCGGGTAGGGCACCTCCCGGAAGGCGGCCCCGAGCGAGGAGCTCTCCTCGGAGGCGTCGGGGCGCGCCGAACGGCGGGCTTCCTCGAAGGCAGCGACGACCTTCTTGGGATAGGCGCCGCGGTCGATCCCCTTGTCGGGATTTGCGGCGATGTAGAGCGCGAATTCCGCGCGGGCTTCGGCGGGCCGGTTCGTCGCCGCGAGACACACTCCGCGGTAGAAGGCCGCCGCCGGACGGAGAGCTGCGCGCGCCCGCTCGTTTTCCGGCCGCGCCGCTTCCGCGTCGAGCTCTTCCAGAGCCTTCATTCCACCCGTCCAGTCGCCGGCCGAGACGCGCTGCTTCACCTTTTGAAAGAGCTCGGGAAGCGAGGCCGCGGAGAGTGAGGCCGCAATCCCGAACGCGAGAAACCCGTACGCCAAGGCGCGTTGGATCGGTGGCCGCATACTCATTTCTCCTTTCTCCCCGAGGCCGGCGAGCAACGTTGGAGATTGTATTTCTCTCGCGCATCCGCGGCGTGTTGCGCAGCTCACTCCGAGCGACATCGGCTGCATCCCCTTCGATCACACGAGACTGCTCGACCACGAATCGACCACGAAATTGCCGCTTGAGGAAGTGTCCTCTTTTAATTCATTGGGTGGAAAAGAGTTATGGAGTGGCACGGCGATTGAAATCAATGAGGGGTGTGCAGGCGATGAAAACGGGATCAAAGGTGAAAAGGGGGTACCGATGAAATCGCAAACGTTGGGCAAGATTGTGATGACGAGTGTCCTGGCTGCCATCCTTTCGTGCGGCGCGGCCCTCGGAGCAGACAAACCGGCACGCGAGACCGCACAACCGGCGGCTCGGCAGAAGACGACAAAGAAAGAGATGTCCTTCAAGAGCGAGCGGACGGATTCCTGGCTCTGCAACAACGTCAGCGCGTTCTTCTGCACCAACCTGTTTCCGACACTCGGGTCGTCCAGCAGCGCCTCGTCGCAGCTTCCGGCCGTTCCCGACCGCAGCCGCCGCGGCGGCAACTGATTCGAGTTCCCCCGACCCGGACTCCCACGCGCTGGGGTTCCTGGTCGAAGGAAGTCGCAGCAAGAAAACACCCCGCATGGGCGGGGTTTTTTCTTGAGGACGAAGGTGGTAGGTCGTAGGTAGTAGCGGCTTTGGTGAGAGAGATGGTGTGAGGGAAGTCGGTAGTCGGCAGTCAGTAGTCGGTAGGGTGAAGCTCTTTACGGTTCCTGCTCGACTATCGATAATCGACTACCGACTACCGACTGTTCTTCGCTGAAGCCTTGCCCGCCGCGACCCAGCCGGCGCGGGTGAGCAGCGAGCCGATGACGCTCGAAGCGGCGGCGAAGCGGCGCGCGCGCTTGGAGCGCGGGAAGAGAAGGCGCAGGGCGAGCGGCAGCGGACCCGAGAGGAGCCCGCCGGCGCGGACGACGCGACCGCTCCACCCTTTCTTCGCCGGCTCGAGCGCCGGCCGGCGCGAAGCCTCGAGCGCAGCGCCGATTCCGGTTTCGACGGCGGCCGCGGCGAGGCCCAGGCGGTTCAACGCGCGCGACCGATTGCCGGCGAGCTCCAGCAACGACCCTGCGGTGGCGAGTCCCGAGGCGGCGAAGTGAACGGGCAGGAGCGGCGCGCTTTCCGACCAGACAGGAATCGCGGTCGCGCCGACGAGCACTCCGGTGTAGGTCGCCATCACGAGCCCGCTCGCCGCGGCCGCGAAACCCGCCGGCGGCCCCAGAACGCGCGCGAGCCGCGGAGCGACACCGCGCTCCTCCGCGAGATCGGCTAAGGCCGCCGCGGTCGAGGCGCTGGAAAAGAAGACGAGCGTCCAGGCGCCGACGGACATCGGGCTCTGCGGTTTGAAGACCCGCAACATGTTGAGAAATCGGGCCGGCCGGCCGAGGTCGGAGACCAGCAGCAGCGGCGATACAGCCGCACCGACGGCGGAGAGGAACCGGGCGTCTCGCGACAACGCCGGATCGCGCCGCCGAGAGTTGGCCGCGATTACCGAGGCGGCGCCGGCCGCGCCTCCCGCGAAGAAATACAGAGGAACTTCCCACGTCCACGTCGGGGGTTTGAGAAGCGGCAGGCCGTAGTAGCCCGTCTCCGCGGTCGCTTTCGGAAACGGCGCGCCCGAGGGGCGTACGCCCGGAGCCTCGACGCGGCCGGCCCGCCAGGCCTGCTCGCGCAGCTCTTCCAGGCGCCGCTCCGACCTTTCGTCGGCGCGCCGGATTCTCATCGGCGAGTGCCCGCGAAGGCCGCGGCGCACGCCGCGAGCAGGAAGAGCGCGCCCGCTGCGGCCGACCGCCACGCGGTCTTCAAATGGACTGTCGGGATTTCCGGCGCGGGAGGCAGGTTGTAGGCCCTCGGATCTCCTCGCACGAGAGAGAACGCGTGAATGCCGCCAACGCTCCCCTCGCTCGCGTCGTAGATCGACGCGTCGCGAATTCCCTGCTCGCCGAGCTCTTCCAGGCGCCGCAAAGCCCGGTCGTGCAAAGTCTCGAGCGGCCCGAACGCGATCGAACCGGTCGGGCAGGCCTTCGCGCAGGCGGGCTCGAGACCGCCTCTCTGCCGGTCGTAGCAGAACGTGCACTTGAAGACCCTGCCGTCGGACGGGTTGCGGTCCGGCACGCCGAACGGGCAGGAGACGACGCAGTATCCGCAGCCGTTGCAGACATCGGGCTGGATGTAGACGCCGCCGAACTCGGTACGAACGATCGAGCCCGTCGGGCAGGCCTCGAGGCACCCCGCGTTCTCGCAATGCTTGCAGACGTCGGAGTGGAACTCCCACGCGGCGCTCTCGCGGCGGCGCGCGCCCGCGACGGGAAGCGAGCGCTCGAGGAACTGGACGTGGCGCCAGGTCGAGGCAGAGAGCTCGATCGTGTTGTCGTAGGAGAGCCCGCTCCAGAGGAATCCATCGTCCGGGATCTGGTTCCACTCCTTGCAAGCGACCTCGCAGGCCTTGCAGCCGATGCAGAGAGTCGAGTCGGTGAAGAAGCCGGTCACGCTCATGCGCCGCCGCCGTCCGACCTGGCCGTCCCGCCGCTCCTCTCCACGCGGCAGGTCATCGCCTTGGCCTCCATGATGCGGACGTTCGGCTCTTCGGAAATCGCGACGAGATCGTTGACGACGTCTCCGGTCACGAGCCCGATCGGGCCGAAGTGATACGGCAGCGCCACCTGCTCGACGCGCCGGCCGGCGAGATCCAGGGGACGTATGCGCTCGGTCACGAGCGCCCGCGCTTCGACCGACGCCCGGGCGGTCGAGATGATGACCCAGTCGCCGTGCCGGATGCGGATCTCGCGAGCGAGCTCCGGCGAGATCTCGCAGAAGAGCTCGGGCGCGAGCTCGGCGAGGTGAGAGAGGGGCCGCGACATGCCTCCTGCCGTGTGGTGCTCGGTCAGCCGATACGTCGTCAGGACGTGCGGAAAGCGCCCGTCGTCGACCGCGCTGCCGTACGCGTTGCCGGGCCTCTCCTTGCGATCGGCCGCGGGATTGGATTGCTGCCTGGGATAGAGGGCGTTCTCGACGGGAGACTCCAGCGGCTCGTAGTGCGTCGGCAGCGGTCCGTCCTTCAACCCCGAGGGAACCCAGATCCAGCCCACGCCGTCGGGATGCATCAGGAAGGGATCCGTGCCGGAGAGGGCATCGTCGCCTTCCGCCTTTTTCTTCGGCTTGTAGTCCGGGCGTTTCTTCTTGGCGAAGTCGGGCGTGTCGTGGCCGGTCCACTCCTCTTTTTCCGCGTCCCACCAAACGAGCTTCTTGCGCTCGCTCCAAGGCTTTCCGTCGGGTCTCGCGGAAGCGCGGTTGTAGAGGATGCGGCGGTCGGCAGGCCACGCGAACCCCCAGCCGTGGCCGTAGGGGCCCGCGGGCTCCCGGCCGTTGGCTCTGTTGTTTCCAAGTTCGGGAAAGACGCCCGAATAGATCCAGCAGCCGCACGCGGTTGACCCGTCCGCCTTCAGGTCCGCGAAACCGCTGACGAGCTCGCGGTCGGCGACCGTCCAGCCGTTGATCTCCTGGAGGATCTGCTCGACGTCCGGCTCCTGATGCCGGCCCTCCGTCCGGTAGTCCCACCAGAGCGCGTTCAATCCGGCGTTTCGCGGGCGCCTTTCGCGCGCGGCTCTCTCTTTCAGCCGCCGCCCGAGGTGGTAGATGAACCAGGTCTCGCTGCGCGCGTCTCCTGGCGGATCGACGGCCTTTTCGCGCCACTGCAAAAGACGCTGAGTGTTCGTGAACGTCCCGTTCTTCTCGGCGTGGCCCGCGGCGGGAAAAAGAAAGACCTCTGTGTCGATCTCTTCCGGCGGCACGTCGATCTCCCGCCAGAAGGCCGCCGTCTCCGTCTCGACCATTTCGCGGACGACCAGCCATTGGAGCTTCGCCATCGCCTTGCGCTCGAAACCCGCGTTGGGCGCGCCGACAGCCGGGTTCTGTCCGAAGACGAAGAGGCCTTCGAGCTTTCCATCGGCCATGTCGAGCCAGTAGCCCAGGTGCGAGTGATCTCCGGTCGTGCGCGGCAGCCACGAGAAGCCGAATTCGTTGTCCGGCGTCGCGGCGTCGTCGTAGTACGCCTTGAGCAAGCTCACCAGGTACTTGTCGAAGTTCGCCCACCAGCCCGTGCGCGAGCGGTGCTTCTGGACGAAGGCCGCCAGGCTCTTCGAGTCCTCTCCGAAGGTCGGCATCGGCAGATATCCCGGCAGAATGTCGTACAGCGTCGGAATGTCCGTCGAGCCCTGAATCGAAGCGTGGCCTCGCAGCGCCAGGATGCCTCCTCCGGGCCGGCCGATGTTGCCGAGAAGGAGCTGCAGGATCGAGGCTGTCCGGATGATCTGGACTCCTACCGAATGCTGCGTCCAACCGACCGCGTAACAGATCGCGGCCGTCTTCTCCGGGCCCGAGGCCGCGGTGAACTTCTCGGCGACCTCGAGAAACTTCTCCCGCGGAACGCCGCAGAGCTTCTCAACCATTTCCGGCGTGTATCGCGAGAAGTGCCTGCGCAGGACCTGAAAGACGCAGCGCGGGTGCTCGAGCGTCGGGTCGCGCTCGAAGACGGAGAGCTCGTCCGCCTCACCGCCTCGATCCTTCGAGTGGCCGCCGGTGGCTTCGTGATGGCCGGCCGCCTTCCCCTTCTTGCTGGGCGAGCCGCGGTAGTCCCAGGTCTCCGGGGAGTAAGCCTTCTTTTCCGGATCCCACCCCGAGAAGAGCCCGTCGAGATCCTCAGTGTCTTTCAGATCGTCACGCAGAATTGTGGCCGCGTTGGTGTAGGGGACGACGTAGTCTCGGAACTCGCGCCCGTTGTCCAGGACGTAGTTGATCATCGCTCCCAGAAACACGATGTCGCTTCCCGCTCGCAGCGGCACCCAGAGGTCCGCCATGGCGGAGGTGCGGGAGAAGCGGGGATCGGCGTGAATCACGGTCGCGCCGCGCTCTCGGGCCTCCACCACCCACTGGAAGCCGACGGGATGCGCCTCGGCCATCGAGGAGCCCATGATCAGGATCGCGTCGGAGTTGGCCAGATCCTGCTGCGCGGTCGTCGCGCCTCCCCTTCCGAACGACGTGCCCAGACCGGGCACGGTGGAGCTGTGTCAGATCCGGGCCTGGTTGCTGACGGCGACGAAGCCGAGCCCTCCCGTGAAGAGCTTCTTGATCATGTAGTTCTCTTCGTCGTCCAGCGTCGCGCCTCCCAGGTGGGCGATGCCGGAGCACTGCATAAGCGATTGCCCGTCGCGCTCCTCGTGGAAGGTGCGATTCCTCGACTCCCAGACCCGATCCGCGACCCTGTCCATCGCGGTCTCCAGGTCCATCTCCGTCCACTCCCGCGAACGCGGGGCGCGGTATTTCACGCGTTTCAAGCGTCCCGGATGCGTCAGCAGCTCGAAGCTCGCGGCCCCCTTCGGGCAGAGATGTCCCCGCGAGATCGGAGATTTCGGGTCACCCTCGATGGAGAGGAGGCGATTGCCGCGGTGGAACACGAGCTGGCCGCAGCCGACGGCGCAGTAGGGACAGATCGAGCGCGCGACCTCGGCGCCGTCGTGACGCGGGAGCAGGCGCCGCGTCTGCCCGCTCATCGCCTCCGGTCCGGTGCCGTCGGTGCCGCCGCGAATCTGCCGGACGAGCGGCCAGCGGTCGATTATTTCCTTGAGCATTCGGCACCTCCCAGAGACTCCGGGCGCTGCAAGTATTATTCCGCTGGGTCGACACGCTCCACGCACGCATGGATTCCACGAACCTTCGCCGCGTTTCGACGCTCGTCGACCTCGATGCCGCGGGTCTCGCGGAGGAGTTGCGCCGGCGGCTCCGCGGCGAGGTTCGGTTCGACGCAAGCAGCCGCGCGCTCTACGCCACGGACGCCTCGAACTACCGCCAGGTTCCCATCGGCGTCGTGCTCCCGAAAGACAAAGACGACGTCCTCGCGGCTCTGGAGGTCTGCCGGCGATTCAACGCGCCGATTCTTTCGCGCGGGGCAGGCACCTCGCTCGCCGGTCAGTGCTGCAACGTCGCGGTGATCCTCGACATGTCGAGATACATGGATCGCGTCGTCTCGATCGATCCGGACGCGCGACTGGCCGTCGTTGAGCCCGGCGCGATCCTGGACATTCTGCGCTCCGCCGCGGCGCCGCACGGGCTGACCTTCGGCCCCGACCCGGCCTCACACGGCTACTGCACGCTCGGCGGCATGATCGGCAACGACTCGTGCGGAGTTCACTCCGTGATGGCGGAGTTTGCCGGAACGGGCCCGAAGACCGCGGATCAGGTCGTGGAGCTCGAGGTCGCGACGTACGACGGCGCGCGCCTGCGAGTGGGGCGAACCTCCTCCGAAGAGCTCACGCGAATCGCGGCCGAAGACGGCCGGCGCGGGCAGATCTTTCGCGACCTCGCGTCGCTCGTGGAGCGGCACGCGGACGAGATCCGGCGGCGCTATCCCGACATTCCGCGCCGGGTCTCGGGGTACAACCTGCCGTCGCTCCTTCCCGAGAACGGCTTCGATGTGGCGCGCGCGCTCGTCGGCTCCGAGGGCACGTGCGTTGCCGTGCTCGAGGCGACCGTGCGGTTGATCCCTGCCCCGAAGGCTCGCACGCTCGTCGTCGTCGGATTCGAGGACGTCGTCGCTGCGGCCGATCGAGTTCCCGAGGTCCTGGACCACCGGCCGACCGGTCTCGAGGGCTTCGACGACAGGCTCGTTTCCGATGAGCAGGCGGTCGGCCTCTACCCGGCCGGCTCGAAGCTCCTGCCCCAAGGAGGTGGGTGGCTCTTAGTCGAGCTCGGCGGGGACTCGAAGGCCCATTCCGACGCGAAGGGGCGCGCGCTCATCGACGAGTTGAAGGCCCATGGGGCGGTCGACGCGCGGCTTTATGAAGACCCCAAGGAAGAGCTGCAGGTCTGGAAGGTGCGCGAGTCGGGCCTCGGCGCGACGGCGCACGTTCCCGGCAGACCGTTGACCTGGGAAGGCTGGGAGGACTCGGCCGTCCCGCCGGAAAAGCTCGGGACATATCTGCGGGACCTGCGCCGCCTGCTCGACCGGCACGCCTACCGCGGCGACTTCTACGGACACTTCGGTCAGGGGTGCGTGCACACGCGCATCGATTTCGATCTGGAGAGCCGCGCGGGCACCGATCGCTTCCGGGCGTTTCTGTACGAGGCGGCAGACCTGGTCGTTTCCTATGGCGGCTCGCTCTCCGGCGAGCATGGAGACGGCCAGGCGCGCGCGGAGCTCCTTCCCCGGATGTTCGGCGAAGAGCTCGTCGGCGCGTTTCGGGAGTTCAAGCGGATCTGGGACCCGCAGAGGCGGATGAATCCCGGCAAGGTCGTCGACGCCTATTCCGCCACAGAGAACCTTCGCCAGCAAGGAGGCTCCGATCCGCCGGCGGAGACGACGCGCTTTCGGTTTCCGCAGGACGGCGGGAGCTTCCCGCGCGCGCTGCAACGCTGCGTCGGTGTGGGCAAGTGCCGGCGCCTCTCGGGCGGAACGATGTGCCCGAGCTTCCGCGTCACGCGCGAGGAGGAACATTCGACGCGGGGCCGCGCGCACCTGCTCTTCGAGATGATGCTCGGAGAAGTCATCACCGACGGCTGGAAGAGCCGCGAGGTGCGCGACGCTCTGGATCTCTGTCTCTCATGCAAGGGCTGCAAGAAAGACTGTCCCGTCGGCGTGGACGTGGCCACTTACAAGGCCGAGTTCCTCTCTCATTACTACGCGGGCCGATTGCGGCCGCGCTCCGCGTACGCCTTCGGCTTGATTCCCTGGTGGACGCGCCTGGCGTCTTTCTCGCCCGGCCTCGCCAACCTCTTCACCCAGACTCCCGGCCTTGCCGCCATCTCTCGTCGGCTCGCCGGCGCCGCACCCGATCGTTCGTTCCCTCCTTTTGCAGCGCAGAGTTTCCGCTCCTGGTTTCGCAATCGCCCAGCGCCGAGCGCCCAGCGCCCAGCGCCCTCCCGCGTTCTCCTGTTCCCCGACACCTTCAACAATCACTTCCATCCCGGCAC
>Ga0070706_100000791_pt1 | contig 35363 bp, 30 predicted proteins | sample KBSK5501metaG_FD_65476 | JGI IMG/M metagenome (GOLD analysis project Ga0070706, IMG submission 65476) | Corn, switchgrass and miscanthus rhizosphere microbial communities from Kellogg Biological Station, Michigan, USA - KBS K5-50-1 metaG | ecosystem: Host-associated > Plants > Roots >... | reverse complement strand
AAAAAATCCGGAAGGCCGAAGGCCTTCCGGAAACAGTCTTTGGTGCTCCGCGAAGTTACTGCTGGTCGAGTTCCACTTGGTCGCCCACGTGGACATCCTCCAGCGCAAACACCAGCATGCCGGTGGCAGTCGTCGGAGTAACATTGATCACCACGATTTCTCCCATCGCTCGCCGTGGCATGTCAGCTACGTGGATCGAGGGCCCCTTGGTCTTGGTGAACATGTGTCCCTCGATCGATGGAGGAATGTTCTGCGTGTCTTCGGTCGTGGACGCCTTGAAGGAAAGCGAATCAACCGGGTCGCGCAGGTCAGCCTCGTAGGTGCGTACGGCCCGCAAGTAGTCGCCTACCTTAACTCCCTGGTTGGCGCCTACGTTCATGTAGATTTTCGCGCCCGTCCCCAACAGGAGGTCGAAGTCCTTGGCCAACACGATGCGTCCGCTGGCCTTGCCATTGCTTGGCATGAAGCGGTCGAAGTGTTGGGGCGCATGAAACGCAACCGCGGGCTTTTCCGCAAAAGGTATCGCGAAATCCCCAGGAACCATAGGTTCGCAGCTGAACTCAACGTGCCCCACCGCCATCTTGCCGCGGATGTCTACGATCCGTACCCGCCCTAGTTCGGAATACGGCTGGCCCATCGCCCTCAGCATGGAATGCTGGCCGGCGAACAGTTCGTACCGGTTGGGATCCTTTAACTCCCGCACGATCTCATACTGCTGCCCTGTCTGGTAACCCGAGCCCGCCAGGAACACAAGGTCATTACGAGCGAACTTGGTCGTATTGGGGCTTTCCAACCCGCCCGCCAGGAAATTGGCGTTAGGCACGAGGTCTTTGCTGACGAAACCGCCACAGTAAAGATCCGCCGCCGTCGGGGTCTGAACCCGCTCCACCGGAAAGCTCCCCGTCGTAATCAGCGTGCCTTGAGGGGCGGCCTCAGCCGCGGTGGAATCGGCCTGCTGCCCAGTTGCCGCCACCGTCATCGCCAGGCACAGTAACAGCAACAGTCCTGTTTTCTTCATGTTACCTCCGAAATCGAGGCCGGGCCCCGGGACCGGCTTTCTATCGCTAACTGCATCAAATACAAGGGCTTTCAAGCCGGACAGTAACAAGCGGGGCCGCGCCGGTCAAGGTTACGCTGGTGTTATCGTGGGTACGTTAAATAGTTTGGCGGCGCGAGATTCGATAATCCGTTGTTGCATCTGCAATTAGGCGCCTGTAATATCCCGACTCGTTCCCCCATGACGACCGCTGCCGCTACCAACTACATCAGCAGGCTCCGACCCTTGAGGCTCCCTCGGGTCTGCGTGGCCATCACCGACTCCGATGCCACCGCGCTGGTGGACAAGGCAGAGGCGGTAATTCGAGATAACACCTTTCTGGAGTTCAGGTTAGACTACCTGCCCCGCCCCGCGCTGGCACTTCCGAAGATCAAGCGCCTCATGGAATTCAACCCCCACGTGGTCGCCATCGCTACTTGCCGTCGGGCGGCCAGTGGAGGCAAGTTTCAGGGCTCTCTGGCCTCTCAGCTGGACATCCTGGGGAAAGCGGGCGCAGCCGGGTGCCAGTTGCTCGATATCGAGCTGCAGAGCGCCTCCAAATGCAAACCGGAGCAGGTGCAGCGCCTGCGGAGCCGGTCGGCCTTGATTCTCTCCTATCACGATTTCCGGGCCACCAAAAATCTGGAGCCAACACTCGAAAAAATGGCGGCCATTCCCGCCGATTTTTACAAAATCGTCAGTACGGCCACGACTCTTTATGACAACGTGACCATGATGAAATTTCTGGAGAAAAATGGCGACCGCCATTCTCTGGTGGGCTTGTGCATGGGCGAGCAAGGTATCATCAGTCGTCTGCTCGGAGTGCGAGCCGGCAGCGTGTTCACCTTCGCGTCGATCAGCCCCGACGAGAAGACTGCGCCCGGGCAGATCACAGCCCAGGAATTACGCAATACCTACCGCATTGAACAGGTAGATGTGGCTACCCGGGTGTATGGCGTGGCTGGGGATCCGGTCGCGCATTCACTCTCGCCCGCCATCATGAACGCGGCGCTACGCCGTGAAAATGTGAATGGGGTCTATCTCGCCCTCCACGCCAAGACGCTGAAAGATCTGCTGAGCTGCGTGCGCGATATACCTATCCACGGCCTGTCTATCACCATGCCGTATAAGGAATCCGTCCTCAGACACCTCGACAACACCGATTCGCACACCACAAAGATCGGCGCGTGCAACACGGTGGTGAGGGCGCAGGACGGAAAACTGTATGGATTCAACACCGACGCCGCCGGTGTGGTGCGCCCTCTGGAACAGCGGATCACGCTGGAGAAGGCGAAGATTCTGGTCTTGGGTGCGGGCGGCGCGGCCCGCGCCGCAGTGTTCGGACTCAAGGAGCGCGGCGCCGAGGTTTACATCTTGAATCGCACCGCCCGCCCGGCGCAAAAGCTGGCCCACCAGGCCAGAGCACGGATCGCCAAGCGCGCGGACTTGAAAAAGCTTACTTTCGACGTAATCATCAATGCCACTCCCGTGGGCATGGGGAACACGCGCGAGTCTCCACTGAACGAAAACGAGATCAACACGCGCTACCTCTTCGACATGATTTACGATCCGGCGGAAACGCTGCTCATGAAGCTGGCCACAGAGCGCGGCGCGGAACTAATTCCGGGAATCGAGATGTTCGTTCACCAGGCGGCGCGCCAGTTCGAGATCTGGACCGGCAAGCCCGCGCCCTGGGACGACATGATGCGCGTGGTCACGCTGGCCTTGCACGAGCGCACGCTGGCGCGCCAAGCCGCCAAAGAACTGAAGAAATAGCTCGCGGGCGTCGGACCTCCGATCTTAGACCTCAGAGGTTAGGCCGGTTGGTCCGAGGTCCGAAGCGCGCTCTTACTTGGCATAGTGCAACAGCGAGAACACGTCGTAGCCCTTCAAACGGTCCCGCCCGTTGAGAAAATCCAGTTCGACCACGAACCCGAGCCCGGCGATTTCCGCGCCCAGGGAACTGGCAAGCTTGGCGGTGGCGCTGGCGGTGCCGCCGGTGGCGAGTAGATCGTCCACAATCAGCACGCGCTGACCGTTCTGGATGGCGTCCTTGTGAATTTCCAGCGTGTTGGTGCCGTATTCCAACGCGTAATCAAACTTGGCGGTGGCCGCCGGCAGCTTGCCCGGTTTGCGCAGCGGAACGAAGCCTGCATTCAAACGATACGCAAGTGCCGGCGCGAAGATGAAACCGCGCGCTTCCATGCCCAGCACCAGGTCGACGTCTTGTTTGAGATAGTGTTCAGCCAACGCATCGATCACGGTGGCCAGCCCCACTTTATCTTTGAGCAGCGTGGTGATGTCGTAAAAGAGGATGCCCTGCTTGGGGAAATCCGGAACTTCCCGAATCAGTTTCTTCAGCGGTTCGCAGTTGGGACTCGACCGCTGCGGCGCAGAGTTCGACATTTACCAGGCTCCTTCGATGCGAAAATTGTTGAGGCCCGCGACTGGCTTGGCTTCGGCTTCCTCGACATCATCCACGCGGGCGGCACGCGGGCCTTCGCGCAGACGCGACCTCAGGCCGAGCAGCTGATCGTGCGAGCCTATGGCCAAAACTTCAACGCTTCCATCGGCATTGTTACGCACCCAGCCGGCGATGCCGAGAATATGCGCCTCGCGTTCCACGAACCAGCGAAAGCCCACACCCTGTACCCGTCCGCGAACGAGGAAACGGCGGGCTTGCGCGGTCTTTTCAGCGGATGTCATTTTGTGCCACTCGCCACCTGTCATCCTCGCGAAGTAGCTGCTTCGCTGCGAACAGCCATGGAGGCGAAGAGCCTGCCCCGGCGAAGTCGAGCAGTCCCCCCTATAAGCCAAATCGGCAGCTGGCAGCTTCAGGTGTTGTTCCGAAAGGCCCGAAAAAAACAGATCATCCAGTTACGCTCGCGCACCTACGCGCGTGACAAATACGCGCCTTCCGCCGTATCTACGCGGATCTTCTCACCTTCATTAATGAACGGTGGGACCTGTACCACTAGTCCAGTCTCGGTCTTCGCCGGCTTGGTCACGCTGGAAGCGGTCGCGCTCTTCAGTCCCGGCTCGGTCTCGACCACCGTCAACTCCACGGTTTGCGGCAACTCAATGCCAACCGCTTTACCATCGAAGAATTCCACTTTGATCTGCAGATTGGAAATGAGGTAGTCCACGGCGTCGCCCAGAATCTCCCGCGTCAGATGGGTTTGCTCGAAGTTGGTCGTGTCCATGAAGTAATAGCTGTCTCCATCGGCGTAGAGAAACTCCATCTCGACTTCATCGACATTAATTTTCTCGATGGGGTCGGGCGACCGGAAACGGTGTTCGAACATCGCGCCCGTGCGCAGGTTGCGCAGTTTGGCCTGGATGAAAGCGCGCAGGTTACCCGGAGTGCGGTGCTCGACGCTAAAAACCGAATGCAGGTCATTGTTGTGCTTGATGATCATGCCAGGGCGAAGCTGTGTGGCGGGGATAGCCATTGCTGGGTAAGTCTCCTTAAAAATTATTGCGCGATTGCGATAAACGTCGTTCGGTTCACTTCATCCGATTAACGTTGGCGGAAGGCGGGCAGGCCACATTTTCCGCCGGATACGAGGATCCAACTCTTTATTTTACACGGGCTTGAGCTGATTTGGGAACAGAACCCCTCGATTAGACAGAAAATAAGGACAGAAAGAAAGCCACGAACCGGGGAGAGGCGTCTAAAATCAGAGCACGGAAAGTTCAAGCCTAAACAGAAATTGAAAGGGTACTGATATGCGCATTGGAAAATACGAACCTTCTGATGGCGGCAACTCCGCCGGCACCGCCGTCACGTTCCTGCTGATCGGGTTGGGCGCCGGGGCGCTAATCGGCCTGTTGCTCGCCCCCAAAGCGGGCAAGCAACTTAGAAAAGACCTTCGCAAAAAATACGATTCTGCCAGGGAAACGGTCGAAGACTGGACCGACGACGCCAAAGATTTTGCCGAAGAAGCCATGGAACGCGGCGCCGAAATCGCCGATGAGGTTAGGGAAAGAGTGTCTCCCCTGACCAAGGCCATGCGTCGCTGAGCTCCTAGTACAATCGAAAGCGCACTTCCACGTTGACTTCAACGGCGACCGGCTGGCCGTTGAGTGTAGCTGGCTGAAAGCGCCACGTGTTTACGGCTGCGACCGCTTTCTCATCCAGGCCCATGCCCAGCGAGCGTTGTACGCGGATGTTGTGCGGCCGGCCCTCCGGACCCACCACCAGCCACAGTAGGATCGAGCCCTGATAGTTGGCTTTGCGAGCGGCGTCGGAGTAGTCGGGATCGGGATCATAGATCGGACGCGGCTGAGTCACGCCGCCTCGGCCCGGACGAAAAACCTTGCCGTCGTCGAAAGGTCCAAAGCCTGGCCCAGTTTTTGGCCCAACGCCGCCGCAGCAGCCACTTCCAATCCCACCGCCACCGCCCGGACCATTCGAGGGCGGTCCCTGAACCGCCGAGAGCGGGTCGCCGAGTTGCGCGAGTTGGGGCATTTTGACGTCCGATAAAGCCATCACGCTCGGTAGCTCGGGCAGCTTCGGATCGCGGTTCAAAGGCACGGCTTCCGGCGGAGTGAGTGGGTCCTCTAGAGTCAACTTGGGCATGGCCCCTCTGACGGCCGCCATCTTGTCATGAGTGCCGCCTCCGCCGTGCCCGCCAGGATCGTCCGGCAAAAATGAAATCGGCCCGATGTTAATGGCGTGGCTGACTTCAGGGTCCGCGTTTGACGGGCGATCCGTCACCCAGGTGGCCACCCACAGGACGACTGCCAATGCCATCGCGTGAACCAGAAACGATGCCAGAAAGTTTGCCGGCCGGGTGCGGTAAAGGCCAATATTATCGGTGAGTAGCCCTGGGAAAAACGGTGCCGGTGATTTAGCAGAGACCATCACGATCACACCCCTGGAAGAAGGATTGGGGCCGATTTCTTGGTGAGACGCCGCCGGCAGCCGAAAGGATACCTCGGATTTCGGACCGGCTTCCAGAGGTCGGGAAGACGTGATTTTTCTCGGCCGACGTCCGAGGCCTGACGTCTGACGTCTCCTTATCTAAACAGTCCCGAGAAAAAACCCTTCACCTTGCCCAAGACTCCCTTGCGTGGTCTGGCCTCGGGCGGTGGCTCTGCCGTTGTGAGCAGGGGCGCCTGACTGGTTGAATGCGCCAGGGGAAGAGTTCCTGTTTCAAGATTTGGCGCCGACGGCGCTGAGTCAGCGGCCCGGAAGACGAAGGGAGCGTCCACCTGGACGTTCGCTGCGCCGGGTAGAGGTGCTGGCAACGGGGCGGTGTCAGGAGGGGCAATCGTGAGCGTGACCTGCGAGGGCGCCGTCCCGCGCGCGGACATGCCGGAAGTCGATTCCGGCGGAGGCACCGGTTTAGCCTCGTCTCCCGGCTGTGCCAGACGCACCTGGGGCGGCAGATCTTTCTCGGAAACGGTTGGCGTAGGCTCCGCCGCGGCTCGCATCACCGGAATGGCCGGAGGCGGACAGCCACACTCGTCGGGCACGGTAGCATCGATCAGGTTTAGCCTCCCCGTGTGAAACACAACCTGCTCGTTGGGCTTTACCCAGTAGGTGCCATCGCCCATCAGTTCGGAAACAATCACCGAAGCAGTGTTTCCTGGCAAGGCGCGGACGCAGGTATTGCCACGCGCATCTGCGCTGATGGCATAGTGAAGCTCGCCCGGACCCGCAAGCATCATGCGAAAGTCCGGCGTGAGCACCGAATCGGCGGAACTATTCAAGGTGTAGTGAGCTTCGAGCGCACCCGTGCTCATGCCCAGCATCAGGTCTCGGCCATTCTGCGAAGTGGTCACGGAAAGAGTGGTCGCAGGGCACACCCGCACTTCGCCTCCGCGAGCCAGATGCAGAATCGTAGTCTCCGAGGCCGCCGTCACAGACGAGTCGCCCGCCAGTCGGCTTCCCGCCTCCACCACCGCCCCCGAACTGCCAGGACTGACAGGCACCGCCACCGGTTGAACCCCTTGCGTGAAAGCCGACACCGAGGGAGGTTCCGGGGTTGTCTGCCTCGCCTCGGCTATCGGATGCAAATGCACCAGCAGGCGCTCTCCTGTGCCGTCGGTGCTGTAACCCACGGGATGGACCAGATCGACTACGACGCGCGTCACCGGCGGCGCGTCGTGGAACTGGTTGATTCGCACCCTGCTTACCTGCGCGGACTCCACGGCGAGCCGCTTGCGCGGCAAAACAGCACGGGTATTGGGCAGATCGATCACAAGTCGGGGCGGGCTCTCCAGGCTTTCAATCGTGGGCTGCAGCGCCTGGCTGGGGTTAGTGACAATCTCCACCGCCGGCCCTTCCGCGTCGGATATGACTTTCACCGAGCGCAGAATCGCAGCCCGCAGAACAACGGCACGCGGAACCGGGGCGGCGGCAGAACCGTGCTCGGGTTTATCCGATGGCGACTGCGCTAGGCAGAAACCAGCGCCCAGCGACCCCGCCAGCAGCAAAAGCCGGAAAAATGCGCAGCCGATGCGAGGCAAAGACTTCATCTCTCGGGGGAAGCTTATAGCTGGAACGATATCACCGCGCGGCATCCCGGAGAAGTGGTGGAATTGGAACGAAAGGGCAGGGATAGGTTGCCAGCTTGCGAAGGAAGCATAAGGAAGCATGAAGAGTTGACGGCAAACCACAGTCCAATACAATTACATCAGCCCGAGGGCGCGTAGCTCAAACGGATAGAGCATCGGATTTCTAATCCGACGGTTGCAGGTTCAATTCCTGCCGCGCCTACCACTCTAATCTTCTGTCGGATCACGACTTATTGCACTCTGACGTTCGCTTCTGCTTCTGCCCTCAGAGTCTCGATAGTAATCTGCGAGCGCCTGAAGTGTGGTGCTACTCGATGCGAGCCGGCGCTGCCAACAAAGCTAGCCCCCAGTTGTTTAAGCGAAAAAGCGAACCGGAGCCCAGAAACAAGTCTTTTCGGAAAACCGAGTATGGGTAAGAGGCTCGCTAAAAAATCACGGGTTTGCGCGGCTGTTTCGCGGGGGTTTTTTGAAAGGTGTGGTTCCGATGCCGATGTCTAGGGTCGATTGGAACAGACTCATCGTTTTTCCTTTATTGGAAGTTCTCTACCAAGACTAACTCACTGGTCTGGGGTTTGTCCGCGGTAAACAGGATCGACTTTTTATCCGGTGAGACACTGAGTCCCACATAGCCCTGAGGCAGTTGCGGCGCAACCGTGTTGATCTGACCGGCCGTGTTCAGGAACTTCAGCGTAGAGGCAGTTGCGAGGAAGTAGATACCATCGCTGACTATGTCAAAGTTGTGCAAGTGAACGGATGGAATGACCTGGACTTCTTCGCCGCCGGCCAGTGGAAGTTTCCACAGGCCTGAGTCGGTCGCTTCGGTCTTGGTGTAGTAGAGCCATTTGCTGTCCGCGGACTCCAGAGCCGCGAATCCACCCCCGCGAGTGATTTGCACAGGCACGCCCCCTTCTCGCGGAATCTTCCAGAGCTGAGTCGAGCCGCTGGTATTCGAGGAGAAATAAATCCAACGTCCATCCCTGGACCACCTGGGAAAGAAGTGATTGGCCTCGCCGGATGTAATTTGCCGCAGACCGGTGCCGTCTGCTCCAATGACAAAAATCTGCGATTTGTCCTGTACCCGCGAGTAGAGAGCGATCTCCTTCCCGTCTGGTGACCAACTGGGAAGGCCGGTATATTCCGCGCCGATTGAGGTGAGCTGCATGCATTCTTCGCCTGCGCTATTGCACGTCCATATCTCCAGGTTGCCGCCACGTCCTGATTCAAACGCGATCCTCTTGCCGTCAGGAGAATAACGCGGCCCGAAGTCGCTTCTGGTGGAGGAGATGAGCGCTACCGGCGGTTCAAGAGCTTTGCCGCGCCCTGGAATCTGCAAGCGCCAGATGCTCTCGCCTCCTCCAGATTCGCGAGAGAAGGCCAAGCGCGCGGAACGTCGCGCTGTAGCGGGCCAGCTCGCGGCGCCCACCTGCAGCTCTGTCGCTGGGCCTCCGGAGCGGTTTGGTACGGGTAGTCTCCACAGCGACTGCGCTCCATTCTCTCGGTCGGATCCGAAGATCAGTTCGGTGCCCGGGGAATTCCAGGCGAGTCCATTCAGCCGGCCTAAGTGCTCCGTGATCAACGGCTTCCTTTCGCCTTGCGGGGTAAAGTTGGAGCCGAGCGCAACCGCGTAAAGATCAGTGCGCCATCCGCCCAGATGGGAGCAGCGGCAAAAAGCCAGAGTCCGGCCGTCCGGAGATAGCGCGGCACAAGCGTCTCCAAGTATTCCGGCGGGTGGAAACGTGAGCTGACGTTTATCGCCCACCTGAACCGGAAACACAAACAGGGCCACGGGCTTATCCGCTGCCGTCCGATCGGGCAACACGAGGGAACGACTGTCGGGCGTCCAGCTCAAATACGGTCCGGGCATCCACTCCATGTCGGGAATAAAGATCTCGGTCAACTTTCGTTCAGGTCCCAAGCGCCGGAATCAGCATGACCGTAAAATGACCGCTCCCCAGATCTCGCAGGAAAGCGATCGAACCGCCGTCAGGCGACCACGCCGCCGCGAGGTCGTCCATCGTATCTCTCGTGAGTTGCAGTGGCGGGCCTGGGCCAATCGCCTTGACGTAGATGTGGGACTTTTGTTGCGCAGGCCCATTCCAGGAAAACGCCACCTGAGCACCATCTGGCGAGAGAGACGGCTGCATCTCCACTCCGGGATAAGTAGTGATCGGAACGACCTCAAATTTCGATTGGACAGGTCGTTGAGCGCGGATCCACCAGGCAATCCCGGCACAAAGCAATGCAATGACTCCTAACGCAGCCAGACTCCAAACGAGAATCGGCTTCCGTTCGCTCGGCGCATGGAGTGACGAAGGAACGGAGAGCTGTCCCGAATCAGATTCCTCCTTCAACTCCCTCAGCGCAATTGCCAAATCAGTCATGCTTCGCAGTCTGCGCTCGGGACTCTTGCGCAAACACCTGGTGATCAGACGCTCAAGCTCCCAGGGAACGGCTGGCACGAGCTCATGGAGCGGCTTCGGTTCGTCCTGGAGGATGGCCGTCACCGTGGCCACGCGCGACTCGCGGCGGAAGGGATTGATGCCGCCAATCATCTCGTAAAGGATGATGCCGAACGAAAAGATGTCGGAGCGAACGTCCAAAGGCATTCCTTCCGCCTGCTCCGGTGATAGATAGGGAACCGTGCCGACCAAAAGGCCTTGGCCGCTCCAGCCCTGCCCCTCGGTTGCCGCCGTCCGAGTGGAACCGGATAAACTCGCAGGCGGCTCGATGAGTTTCGCCAGGCCGAAATCGAGCACTTTGGCATTGCCACTTTCGGTGATCATGATGTTCGTGGGTTTCAGATCGCGGTGAACAATCCCTACGGAATGCGCGACAGTCATGGCGTCCGCGATCTGCGCGCCATACTTAAGCGCCTCCGTAAGTCGCAGGCCCCGGCGTCCAATCAACTCTTCCAGCGTTTTTCCGCCAACATATTCCATCGCGATGTAGGGCACGCCGTCGTGCTCGCCCACGTCGTAAATGTGAATGATGTGGGGGTGGTTCAGGGCCGAGGCTGCTTTGGCTTCATGTACCAGGCGGGGCAGACCAGCAGAGCCGACCGCCTCCGAAGGAAGTACCTTGATGGCGGCGAAGCGATCGAGGTGGGTATCACGTGCCTTCCAGACGACCCCCATTCCACCTTCGCCGAGTTGTTCGACGATCTGGTAGTGCGCAATGGCCGCGGGGATCATCCGTTCACTCATGCGGCAGCCTTCGGAGAATGCTGGCGATTGTACCGTAAATCCTGTTACCACTCCGGGAGACTCGTCGGAAGTCCCAGATCGGCTAGATCCGGGGTGTTCCTTTCGGTGTCCGGTGCTCGCATGTCGTGTTGAGGCAGGTGTCAGGCAGCACCAGCCTCTCCACCGGCTTTCCGCCCACGATGTGCGACTCGATAATTTCATCCACATCGGCGAGCGTGACCCGTCCATACCAGACCGCGTCCGGATAGACCACGAGATTCGGGCCATGCTCGCACTGGTCGAGGCAGCCCGACTGGTTGGCCCGGATCTTTCCCTTCAATCCGCGCGCCGCCAGCTTTTCTTTAAATGACTTCTGCAATTCTGCCCGAGCCTCGGGATCGCAGCAGGGGCGTGGCGCTCCGGGCGGGCGCTGGTTGCCGCAAATGAAAATATGTTTTTCAAACTTTGGCATGGAGAAAATGTACAGGATTCGAAGGCGAGGAAACCATTGTTGGCCTCGCTTCTTGACCACGGAGGACGCAGAGGACACTGAGAAAATCTCTTTGCCTGGACTTCGGCGAGACTTCCGCGGTTAGTCCCAGCGGCTAATCCCGCTTGGCTACCGCGTAATAACCTGTTCGTGACTGGATCTTGTAATCCTTCTTGGAGTGGATTTCCACCTTGCGGAAAGTCCCGTCCAGGGCTGTGTTACTGGGAGTATAGCCTACGTTGTACTGGCTGCGCAGCTCCTTCGCGATCTGGTCAAAGGCTTCCTTCAGCTTGTCCAACTTGTTCCCCACTTCGATGACGCGGCCGCCGGTTTCGCCCGCGAGTTTTTTCATTTCGCGATCACCCGAGTATCCGCCGAAGCCGTAAAAACCTCGGTCCGCAATCATCAGCACATAGCAGATGGAATCCGCCTTCTGGGCGGCTTCAATAGCTTCGGTGATCTTCAGCTGGCTGCCCTGATCTTCGCCGTCGGTGAGCAGGATCATGGCCTTCCTCCCAACTTCCTTGGCCAGCTCATCGTGCGACGCCAGGTAGACCGCGTCGTAGAGCACGGTGCCTTTCGGCGTCGAACTACACGGCAACGGTCCACCGCCGGCTCCGGGAAGGCCTCCGCAGCTGGACGGAGGAGCATTAATGCGGGCGCTGTTGAGGGCATCCCTCAGCCGTCGCGACGAGTTGGTGAAATCCTGCAGCAGGTTGGTATCAACGTCGAAACTGATGACAAAGGCTTCGTCTTTGGGGCGCAGAATCTCGCTCAGGAAATTGGCGCCGACTTCCTTCTCCATGTCCAGAACTCGCTGCTGGCTGCCGCTCGAATCAATCAGAATGCCAAGAGTGAGCGGCAGATCGGATTCGGCGGTGAAATACTTGATGGTCTGGGGCTTGCCGTCTTCCAGGATCTGAAAGTCGTCCCGGGTCAAATTGGGGATCAGAGCGCCTTTCTTGTCTTTGACGTTGAAAAAGAGCTGCACCACATTCACGTTAACCTTCAACGTGCCCATGGATTGGTCTTGCTCGCCACTCTGATTGCCTTGGGTCTGGTTCCCCGCGTCCGCAGGACCGGCCAGGCGGGGAAGTTGCTGGGCGGAAGCCATACCCGAGAAAAGGGCAATCAGGATGGCGATTGCAAATGGAGTGGCCGCAAATGTCTGAAACCCGCGGACTTTTCGCATTCAGATATTCTCTCGCACTTTTTGTTAGTCTATTCCATCAGAGTTAGATGCACGAAATTGTAGGTTTTAGCATCCCAAAGGAAAGTAGTTGCCGTCAGGCGGAGAGTGTGGGGGTGGATTCAGCGATGGGCCGAACCGTGGTGGGCGAGGCTGTGACAGGCAAGGTATTCAAGGCGCTTGCAGCAGCGTTGGTGGGGTTTTGTTTGGCTTCCGGAATGGCGGTTGCTCAGCAGACCGAACAGAAGCAGCCGGAACAGAAGAAGCAGAAGGAAGATATTCCTGACGCGCCTTCGGCTAGCCGGCCGTTTCCCGGCAACCTACCGCCGTCGTCAGCTCCACCGCCGTCCAATCCGCGTCCGTCCAATTCCGGGAATCCACCCCCGAATCATGCGCCGCCCACCGAGGCCAATCCTGCCTCGCCCGCCAACGCCAATTCTCTGCCGGAACCCACATATGCTCCCGGCGTCGCACCGCCGCCCCCAATGAAAGTAACGACCGTGACAGCGGGGGGGGCCACGGAGCAGGGCGGTGTCGCCAATGAGGAACTGTTCAGACTTAGAAGCAATGTGAACCAGGTGGTGGTTCCGGTCATGGTGAAGGATGGTTCCGGACGCATGGTCAACGGGCTGCTGTCCCGGGATTTCGCCGTCTTCGAAGACGGCAAGAAGCAGAATTTGAATTTTTTCACCACCGACCCGTTCGCATTGTCCGTGGCTGTGATCTTCGACATCGGCATGGCGGACGTGGCGGTGCAGAAAGTGAATCAGACCTTTTCCGCGCTCGAAGGCGCGTTTAGCCAGTTTGATGAGGTCTCTCTCTACACTTACAGCACCAGTGTGTCGAAGGCGGCTGATTTCGCCGCCGTAGGCAAGAGGCTAACCGCCGCGCTCGACAGCCTCAAGTACGTGAGCGGCAGAAACAATGGGCCTCCCGTAACCAGCGGCCCTCTGGGGCCGCAGGGGCCAACTGTCAACGGTGTGCCGATCGACCCCGGCTCGCCCAGGGTAATCACGCCCCCCAAAGAATCCCACGTGCTGAACGACGCCCTGGTGGCCGCAGCTCTGGATTTGAGCAAGCGCGATCGATCCCGCCGGAAAGTCATTTTCATCATCAGCGATGGCCGCGAGTCCCGTAGTAATGCCAGCTACCGCGACACCCTGAGGATTCTGCTGTCGAACGGGATTATGGTTTACGGAGTGGCTGTCGAGGGATCGGCGATTCCGGGATACGGCCAGCTGCAGAAGTTGCATGTGCCGCTCTTGACCTCGCGGGTGGGCTACAGCGACATTCTGCCCAAGTACACTTACGCCACCGGAGGCGAGCTTTTTTCCGGGTTTTCCCGCGATGCCATCGAGACCACCTACGCCAGCGCGCTGGGCGAGGCTCGCAACCAGTACACGCTAGGATATGTGACCCACGCCACCCCCAGCAACACTCACCGGGAGATCGAAGTCAAGATCGCCCGCCCCGATCTGAAGGTCACCGCGAAGGAAGGCTACTATCCAATCGGGTTGTCCCGCTGAGTGGGAAGTGGCCGCGGCATCGCCGCGAGTACGGTCTTCCAGTAGTAACCTGAGTAACCTGCCGTCACCGCCGGGCCGTGTGGTATAAAACAGCAGTACCAAGCCAAATTTTTACCGGGAAACGCTTGCGCGATGCGGGCGTTCGCCACCGGTCCGAGGGAAGTCTTGAGTTTCATCAACTTTGCGGCCCGCGAGATCAACTGCAAGATCGTTTACTACGGCGCTGGTTTGGGCGGCAAAACGACGAATCTCCAGTTCATTTACCAGAAAACTGCCGAACAGCAGAAGGGCAAGATGATCTCGCTGGCAACGGAGACGGAACGAACCTTGTTCTTCGATTTTCTGCCTCTGGATCTGGGGTCGGTCCGCGGCTTCAAGACCCGCATCCACCTGTACACCGTTCCCGGCCAGGTGTTTTATGACGCCAGCCGCAAATTGATCCTGCGCGGTGTCGATGGCATCGTCTTCGTGGCCGATTCGCAGGAAGAGCGCATGGACGCCAACGTCGAAGCTCTCGACAACCTCATGGCCAATCTCAAGGAACACGGCTACGACTTCCACAAGATCCCCTACGTACTTCAACTCAACAAGCGCGATCTGCCCAACGTCTTGCCCATTGACGCCTTGTCAAAGCAACTGCGCCGCAAGAATGAGCCCATGATTGAAGCGGTGGCTTTTCAAGGCCCGGGAGTCTTCGAGACGCTGAAAGAAATTGCGCGTCAAGTACTGACGGATCTAAAGCAGGGGGGGTAGAGCAGTCGTCGGTCGTCAGGAAAACAGCTTCCAACCTTTCTGGATCACATTGCACGCCCCACTTCCCTGGTACGGGGAATTCCTCGCGCCGAGGGCTAGTCTGGGCTGACGACTTAAGACCGACGACCGACGACTGACGACTGACGACTGAACTAACGAAGCTTCAACGACTTCAGCATTCGTTCGAACGTCGGCCGTAGCGATTCGAAATCTTTGTCCGGCGCGATCGACACCATGTATACCAGGCTGCCATCCGGACGCCGGAATGCGACCAGCCAGTCGCGCTCCTGCCCCGGACGTCCGCTCTGATCCCGCAGGGGCGAGGTTCCGATCAAGTCCACTGATTTTCCTCCAACCCCATTCACCCGGATGTTTTCATCATGCCCAATCTCGCGCAGATCGGGGTTGGACTGGCGCAGCGATGCCAGCAGATCGTGAGTTGCCTGATCAAGGCTGGCATGGGAGTCTTCAGGCTGATATGTGTTGATCATGACTCCATAGGCCACGGCGGACTGCGAAACTCCATTCTGCGGAGCAATCGTAACCGACGAGTTCTTGTCGCCGAACACCTGCCAGTTGTCGGGATAGGAAATATCGAAGTCGTTGTGGTTGAAATTGCGCATGTTGCCGCTGGGCTGAATGTCGCCACTGGAAGCGCTCATGGCGGGAGTTTGGCGTTCCGCGATTTGCTGCGCGGTGAGCGGTTTCATGCCCCCGACGCGTTGTTTGATATCGCGGAACTCAGCGCTGTCGCTGCGATAGCTGGTCTTTCTGGGTAGAGTGGCGACTTCTTTCGCCACCGCCTCGGCACGATTTCCGGGATTGGGGTGGTCGCTTAGAAACTGCGGGCCACGCGCGCCGCCGCCTTCCTTTTCCAGCTTGGTGAAGAATTGCGCCATGGCCTGAGGGTTGAAGCCGCTGTCATACATGATGTCAGACCCGAGCAGATCAGCCTCGGACTCCGCTTTGCGGGAATTCTTCAGGAAATAGGAGCCGACTCCAAACGAAAGCCCCATCTGCGCCATTTGCGAGAGCGCGCCCTGGCCCATCACTCCGCCCAAGATTGCCAGCGGAAGTTGCGCTGCCATCTGTTTGCTGGCCGCTCGCGTGCCGTGCCGCTGTACCACGTGGGAAATTTCGTGCGCCATCACGCCGGCCAGTTCGGCTTCGTTGTCTGCCGCCTGAACGGTTCCCAGATTTACAAACACCGGCCCGCCCGGAAGAGCAAAAGCATTGATCTCTTTTTGATTCACCACGTGAAAGCTATAAGGCCACTTCTCGCCCGGAGCATGTGTGGCCAGTTGGCGTCCCAGACGTTGTACGTAAATCGTGATCGGATCCGAGTCCGGAAGGAGGGGTAGCTGCTTGCCGACCTGGGCGGCTGCCTGCTGTCCAGCCTGAACTTCTTCCTGGGCAGAAAACATATCAAAGCCGTGCGAGGGCTCTACTCGTGCTTCGAGCAACGGCGCTGACACAGCAAGAGCGAGCAGTACTGCTGCCCAGCGTGCGGCGCCTAAGTTGACCCTCATATTTCCTCCTGGGCAGTGCTGCCTGCCAGGACCATATTTTCTCATTCGATTAGATGCGCCAGCCGTGCGCCCTTCACGTGGGGACAACCCCTTCGGCCAAAAGCGTGCGGGGCGGACACCCTTGTCCGCCGCCTTTGACTTGGATCTTAGGTACTGCAAAATAAATACGAGGCCCTTATAACCAGTAACAATATCCCAAACAAGAAACAACTTCAAAAACGGCGGACAAGAGTGTCCGCCCCACACGTTGGCAAAAAAAGGTGCCGGTTTCCCGGCACCATGAGCTGGTTGAATTTAGTGGAGGAGCTTACTTGCCGTCCAGCGTTCCGGTTGCGCCAAACTCCCGCCGGGCCACGGTTCGGGCCGGCCGCGCCATGGGAAGTGCTCCAGCGGCCGCGCCATGACGCTCCAGCAGCATGGGAACCATCGCGTTCTCAGCTTCCTTGATAAACATGAGCTTGCCTTCCGGGCTCAGGTCAATGCGAATGAAATCGCCGAGCTTGATCTGTCCGGTGGCCACGAGGTTGGCCAACTGAAACACAATGTGACGCTCGATGGCACGCTTTAAATGTCGCGCGCCATATTTCGGATCGGTTCCCTCGTGTAGCAGAAAGCTCTTTACCTTCGGCGTGCAGCTGAACACGAACTGGTTTACCGTCGATGCCATCAGAATGCGCTGCTGCACCATGCCCAGCTCGATTTCCAGAATCTGCTGCAAGTGTTCCGAGCGCAACGTCCTGAACACGACCGACTTGTCGATGCGGTTCATGAACTCAGGACTGAATTTGCGCCGCGCTGCGTCGACCGCCGAGCGGTTGATCTTGTCGTCGAAGGAAGCGTCCACCTGCATGGGTTTTTGTGCAAAGCCCAGGCCGCCGTCCACCATGTTGCTCATCTCGCCGGCCCCTAGGTTCGAGGTCATGATGATGATGCATTGCGAAAGATCCACGCGGCGATTATCGCCCAGCGTCAAAGTGGCTTTGTCCAGGATTCCGAGCAGCAACTGCCAGAGCGAATCGGAAGCCTTCTCGATTTCGTCGAACAGAAGAATCGAAAGCTTCAGGGTCTCGGTGTGCCATTGATTGAGAGCTTCCTGGGTCAGCAAAGGATGCGTCTCGCGATGGCCCAGGTAGCCCGGAGGCGAGCCGATCAATTTGGCAATTTCGTGCGAGTGCTGAAATTCGGCGCAGTCGATCTTGATGCAGGCGCGGGCGTCGCCGAACAAGGACTCGGCCATGGCTTCCACCACCCGGGTTTTTCCTGAGCCGGTGGGCCCGAGGAATAAAAGATTGCCCACTGGACGGCCAGGAGGATTCAGGCCCGCCAAAAACATCTGGTAGATTTCGACGACTTTCTCGACGGCCTGGTCCTGACCGACGATTCTGCGGCGGAGGGCGCTTTCGAATTCTCTAGCATCATTGGAGCGGCGCGTAGGGTCGAGCATGGTGTTGACGACGGTTTTCATATAGGGTCTGGCCCTGCTTTTCCTTTCCTGGTCCCCGTGCTTCGTGGGAGAGCGGGTCCCGCCGTCTCGCAATGAGAGACAAATTCTGTCATCTCGTATCTTCGGCACTCTCATTACAGCAAACGACTCGCCATTCCGGCGTCCCGCTTATGCCTTACTTTCTACTAGCCTTAGATGCTCGCACGGGCTCAGAAGGAGTGGCTGTGCCGCAGGCGGGGTTGGGCAAAGGGAAATACTTTGCCACTACCTGGAAATTTCCTAGTGCGGCGTGCGGAACAACCACGGTCTGCACGAGCTTGGGGAAGCACACCAGTTCCAGTCGCGCGTAAGTGCATGAAATAGTTCCGGCTTCAGCCGCCACGCCTTGCCAAGGACGCAAAAGACCAGTCAGGAGCGGCGATGGAGCCCGCTTGGCACTGGCCCGACGTTATCTGGCAGGCTGATTTAGCCGACGCTAGCATCCGTGAAAACAGCTGTTTCCACGGAGAACAACTTGCGTCATCTCGGCTCTGTATCACTTATTAGTATCCTGTTCATTTCCTTTGGTTTGAGTGTATTCGAGATCACGGCGGTGCCTGCCGTTTCCGCCCAGACAGCGCATCCCAAACTGTTGCTTACCTCCAAACCTTCGACTCCCACCGTTCCCAAAGCTCCGGAACAGTCGCTGGTAACCGTAGCGCCGCCCGGCAGCGCTCTTTACCTCGCCAAGCGGGGCGATAGCATTCCCCTGGTTGCCCGTCATTATCTTTCGCAGACTTCCTATCTGACGTCCAGCGAACTGAGCGACGCGATCCGCGGTGCCAACGGCGATTTCCGAGGCACATTCCTGAAGGCGGGTCAGTCTGTGATCATTCCAGGACTCCTGCCGATGCCGATCGTGGAGAAGTCGGTTCCGGTGCAGCCTGATTTTGAAGTGCGGGCGGTATACCTCACGGGACTCATGGCCGCAAGTGACCGCGGAATACGTATAATCCGCCGCTGGCGCGAGGTGGGCGGCAACGCAGTGGTGTTCGATATCAAGGACAGCGACGGCAGCGTCACCATCCCCTTCGATCATCCGCTGCTTGGCAGTCATCACGCTCCTTTTCATGATTTGCCCAAGTTCGTCCGCTTCCTGCATTCCCAGAACTTGCACGCCATCGCCCGGATTGCCATCTTCCGCGACCAGCGGTTGGTTGACGCCCATCCCGAACTGGCAGTGAAGTCGCGCAGGAGCGGTCAGGCGTGGCGCGAAAACGGAAAGCTGGTATGGACCGATCCCTCGCAGCCCAAGGTCCAGGAATACGACATTGCACTGGCTAAGAAGGCTGCCGAGGCCGGAGCAGACGAAATTCAGTTCGATTACGTGCGCTTCCCCGCCGAGGGCGACCAGAAAGATGCCAACTTCGTGTACCAGGCCGAACATCCTGAGTGGCATCGCTCGGACGTGATTGCCGACTTCCTCAAACACGCCTATGCCGAGCTGCACCCGACGGGTGCTCTGTTGTCGCTCGACGTGTTTGGCATCATGGCCTGGCAACGCCCCGTGGATCTGGCCCATACCGGGCAGGACATCCAGCGCATGGCCAAGTATTGTGATGTTCTTTCGCCCATGATCTATCCGTCACATTTCTTCGGCATGGACGGAATCGCTCATCCCGGCGACGCACCCGAACATTTCATCGGCGAGTCCATGGTCCGGTTTGAATCGATCACCAAGGGCAGTGGCGTAGTCATCCGGCCTTGGCTGCAGGCCTTTCGCTGGCGCACCAAGACTTATTCACCGAAATATATCGAAGCCCAAGTGCTGACCGCGAAGAACAAAGGCGGGATCGGATTCCTTTTCTGGAATGCCGCCAATGATTACAGCAAACCGTATGCCGCCATGCCGGAGATGACCGCGGCCAAAGGGCAGTACTTCCGCGGGGATGAACAGTCCAGTAGTGTGCGCGCTGCGGACTTGGCTGCCGGCGCCAAACCCCCGGCCGAAAGGGTAAGGCCCTAGTGACGTACGGAGACTCTAACGGGTGTCGTCGATTCGGCTACTGTAGCGACGTAGCTTGCTACGGCTAGGGTCATGGCGAGAGACATAGCAAGCTACGTCTCACGACGAACTAGAGTTTTCAGCAGCTTCTGCCGGTTCGGTTATAATTTGAGTGTTTCCCAGCCCTCCCTTTTTAGAAAGTGCAGCCCGATAACTGCCGGCAGACAGGTCCAGACGTGGAGGGAAAACCTGGCGGAAAGAAAGCGCATCCCTCAGTGGTGTTAGCGAAGGAGTATTCATGCCCCTGCAAAAGACTGAGAACATCTGGCACAATGGCAAACTGATCCCCTGGGACAAAGCCACCCTCCACGTGATGTCGCACGTGATTCACTACGGCTCATCGGTGTTCGAGGGCGTGCGTTGCTACGTGCTGCCCAGCGGTCCGGCCATCTTTCGCGCCAAGGAACACATGGGGCGCCTGCTGGATTCGGCCAAGATTTATCGCATTGACGTGGACTTCGCCGTGGAAGACCTGATTGCGGGCATGGCGGAGGTGGTAAAAAGCAACGGAGTGTGGCCGTGCTATATCCGTCCGATTGTGCTGCGCGGTTACGGCGAGGCGGGCGTGAATCCGTTCAATTCGCCGACCGAGGTTTATATCTGCAACTATCCATGGGGGAAGTATCTGACGTCGGATTCCGGGGAAGGCGCGGACGTGTGCGTCTCCTCCTGGACCCGCATTGCCCCCAATACGTTGCCGGCAATGGCCAAGTCCGCCGCGAACTACATGAACTCCCAGCTCATAAAAATGGAAGCCGTAGTCAACGGCTACGTCGAAGGCATCGCACTCGATTCCAACGGATACGTAAGCGAGGGTTCGGGAGAAAACGTCTTCGTAGTGCGCAATGGCGTGCTGCAGACGGCGCCGTTGGGCAATTCCGTATTGCCCGGGATCACGCGTGATTCGGTTCTAAAGATTGCGCAGGATCTGAACATTCCTGTAACCGAACAGTGCATCCCGCGCGAACTACTCTACATTGCCGATGAAGCATTTTTCACGGGCACGGCCGCCGAGGTCACGCCGATTCGTTCAGTGGACAAGATCAGCGTAGGCAAGGGCGTGACCGGTCCCGTCACCAAGGCCATTCAGAAGGAGTTCTACGCGATTATCCGCGGCGAAAAGGCGGACCGCCACCACTGGCTTACGCCGGTTGCGGTCGGGAGCAAGCAGCCGGTGGGCGTTTAGAGCCGCAGCGTAGGAACTTCTCGCAAGAGACCGGCCGCCCTGCGGGGCGGCGTTCTTTAGAATTCGGCTCGCTGACAGAGCGGAGTTCGCCGTCGTCCGCCATCCAAACTTGTCCGCGGTCCCTTCTCAAGGGGTCGGGTTTTCTTCTGATTCGGCTTCACCGCTACCAGCCGCGCCACCGGTACCCCGGAGCGTGCGATGGTGACTTCCTCTCCGGCCACCACTCGTTGCCAAAGCCGCGAGAGATGAGTCTTTGCTTGATGGATGTATACCTGCATGATGAAGTCGGTGACCAAGTCTGTAGACTTGAGTCTACCTCACCGCCCTCTGTTTTCTGTTTCACCCTCGCTCTTCGATTGGGGCGCTTCGTAACCGACCCCAGGCTACAAACGCCGCCAGGGCACCCAGTACGATTGGCACTCCTAGCAGGTTGGCTTCTCCTCGTTGAATATGGAAGGGAACAGCCAGAATCATGATCGCGAGCAGCCCAGTGGCAGCCAGCGGTGTCAGCCCGGGCAGAATCCGGAGGGCCCCAGGCAAGATCAGGCCGATGGCGGCCGCAAGCTCGCTGAGGCCAATGAAACGAACCAGGATTACCGACGTGCTGCCCACCCACATCAACTTCTGTGCCAGCGCTGGTATCGGCATAGGAACATATGCGGCAGGCTAAAGATTCCGGTCCTTGCGCGATTCACGGCCTGCTGGAGGTGCTGGCGCGCCCTTGGACTATGCTGTGGATCCTCTCCACGAATGGTCCGACCCGCTTCGGAGCCCTTCGGCGGCAGGTTGAGGGAATCTCGTCCCGGGTTTTGACTGAGAGGCTGCGCAGCTTGGAACAAAAGGGTTTTATTTACCGCAAGTACGAGCCCACCGTTCCTCCGGCGGTCACATACGGGATCACGAAACGGATGCAGGACATCGGGCCTGTCCTTGATGAATTGAATCGCCTGGCTCAAAGCTGGCAACGGGAAGATGGCTCACAGCCACACAATGCAGGTGTAGGACACAGTGTCCGGGCCAAATCCGGCTCTTCCCACTCGCAGGAACTCGCTTCAGACTGAAGCATCAGCATTCGCTCCGGGTGCCGCCAGCCCCAAAGTCCGCCCAATCAGCCGTGTCAAATCGTTACTTAGGTCATCTTGGGCCCGGTGACTTTTCGGTTCATCATACGGGAGGTTATTTGGGGGGAAGTGTCGAATGAATATTGATGATTTGCTGCGCATCGCCATGGAGTGCCGTGCCTCCGATCTACATTTGAAGGTGGGCAACTATCCCCATCTGCGCATTGATGGCGACCTGACTCCGCTGACCGATCAGCCTCGCATCAGCGCCGAAGATATGCTGACCATGGCTTTCAGCATGATGTCCGCACGCCAGAAACAGAAGTTCAAAGAGACCACGGAAATCGACATGGCTTACGGCGTGGCCGGATTGGGCCGCTTCCGTGTGAACGTGTTCCAGCAGCGCGGCAACGTGGGCCTGGTACTGCGCGTAATTCCCACCAAGATCCGAGCGCTCGACGAGCTTTATCTGCCCAAGATTGTGGAACAGGTTTGCGACATGCCGCGCGGCCTGATTCTGGTCACCGGAGTCACCGGTTCCGGTAAGTCTACAACCTTGGCAGCCATGGTGGATCGGATCAATTCCACCCGCGCCGAACACATCGTCACTATCGAAGACCCGATCGAATTTCTGCATCGCGACAAAAAAGGCTATGTGAACCAGCGCGAAGTCGAGGTCGACACGCCGTCATTCGGTGCGGCGTTGCGCGCTTCCCTGCGTCAGGATCCCGACGTCATCCTGGTCGGCGAAATGCGCGATCTGGAAACGATTGGAACCGCGCTGCACGCCGCCGAAACCGGCCACATGGTGTTCTCCACCTTGCACACTTTGGACGCGGTGGAAACCATCAACCGTATTATTGCGATCTTCCCGCCGCCCGAGCAGAAGCAGATCCGCTTGCAGTTGGCGGCGGTGCTGCGCGCCGTCATCAGCCAACGGCTGGTGAGACGCTGCGATGGCGACGGCCGAGTTCCCGCCGTCGAAGTGATGATCAACACGGCTTACATCCGGGAATGCATTCTGGTTCCAGAGAAGACCCGCGCCGTCCGCGACGCGATTTCTGCGGGCACTTCGCAGTACGGTATGCAGACCTTTGACCAGTCGCTGTGGGATTTATTCCAGGCAGGATTGATTAATTACGAAACTGCTTTGGAAAACGCATCCAACGCAGACGACTTCAAGCTGCGTATGCAGGGTGTTTCTTCCACTAGCGACATTTCCCGCAACGCCATGCAACAGACGGGTTTTAGCGGGGGACGCTGAGGCGGGGGACGCCACAAACAATCAGGGGCGCGCATCCAGCGCGCCCCTTTTCGTCTGACCGATGCGCGCTCCTATTTTGCCGCCAGGGCGTGAGGCTGGCTCAAGAATCCAGCCGCATACTTCGAGTGATAACACTCGCCGCCACCGAGCACCCTCAGCGCATCATGCAGCGACGAGATTTCGAACACGTGGTTCAAGCGGGTGCGGGTCAGCATTTCGTTGACGAAACGCGATGGGTTCACCAATTTGAGCTGGACTCCGTGGTTGCGCGTCCAGTGATGCAACGACACCAGGGCGTTCAATCCCCCGCCATCCATGAACTCCAGTTGCGAGAGATCCAGCACCATGATCCGCGCGGTCTTTTCCGATACTACCGCATTCCTAAGGGTGGCCACCTCGGCGCCGCGCACCAATCGCCCTCCGCAGTGCACAACCGCCACATCGCTGGCTTTTTCAACCTCGATCGTTAACATGACTGACTCCATCTCGTGACTCATGATCTTCTTGTACTGAATAGACGACGAGGTGGGAAGAAAGTCACCAACGCATCGTCCAGCTTGCGCCGCTCATTCGAACTGTCATTTATCTATACGCAATCAGTGGTTTGGCGGTTCCATCTCGATTTGCAGAGCCGCCGAAGCGGGGTTGTTTACAACAATTTACATCTTTGGCGTAAGGTTGCTTTGTATGCCGCTCTCGCGCCCGAAAAAAACTGATTCCGAAGATGTGCTCTACGAATATGCAGTAGGCGCGCTGGCCCGCCGCATGCGTTCCGTGGCCGAACTCAAACGCCTGCTGCGTCCCCGGGTGGAAGCTGACACCGAATACGGCAGGACGCTGGTGGAGTTGGTGATTCGCCGCCTCAAGGACCAGGGTTATCTGAACGACGCCAAATACGCCGCCGCGTATTCCTCATTCCGGCGCGACAATGAGAAATTCGGACGCCGGCGCGTGATTACGGACCTGAAGGCCAAGGGAGTTCATGGAGAGGTGATCGATAAGGCGGTCGACTCGGTTTACGACGAAGTGAACGAAGAGAAGCAGGCACGCGACTACCTGCGCCGCAAGCGCTTGCAAAAGCCCAAGAACCGGAAAGAAGCGGCGCGCGTCTTCCGTCAATTGATGCGCGGAGGATTCGGGGCGAAGACGATTTTTGCCATCCTGAAGAAGTGGGATGTGGATGATGAGACGCTGCAGGCGCTGGAAGGGGAAAGAGAGCTGGAATGAGAATCATGCCCAGGCAGGCGAGCCAGTGTCCGCTGTGAGCGAGCCGTTGCGTTTGCGCCCGAAATGCTGGATACTCCCCCAGACCATTTTAGTCAAAATAGGGAGGAACCATGAAATTCAGATTAGCGATAGTACTTGCGGCAATGTTACTCAGTTCGGTCCTCGCGTTCTCGCAGGGTGCCGGATCCGACGTCAACAAGGCGGCTGACAAAACCGCCGACGCTACCAAAGACGCGGCCAAAGATACAGCGCACGCCACCAAGAAGGCAGCCAAGAAGACGGCGCACGCAACGGACAAGACGGCCGACAAGACCGCCGACACTACCAAGGACGTAGCCAAAGATACAGCACACGGCACCAAGAAGTTGTACAAGAAAACCGTGCATGCCACCGACAAGGCGGCGGACAAGACCGCGGACACGACCAAGGACGTGGCCAAAGATACCGGCGACGTGGCGAAGAAGACGGGACACGGCATCAAGAAGGGTGCGAAGCACGTTGGTCATGACGTCAAGAAGGGTGCCGAGAAGACCGAAGACGCAGTGAAGTAATCCTGCCGATAGTCATTCCCCAGGGACTTCCGGGAGCAGCCCGGCGTTTTCAGCGCCGGGTTGGCTCTCCTCTGACCACATCTGAAATCATCCCCACACGGGTTTCGGATCGTTGTCGATCGAGTGTTTCTTCAGAAACGCGACAAACCCTTCTTCAAAGCTGCGCTTCCGATGATGCTCGGCTTGCGGTTGGATGTAGTCGATCGTTCCCGACCTTTGCGAAACTCCCAGCGTAAACGGGCATAGCCTCCTGCCAGGAAAATCCCATCCCGCGATGCGCTTTCGCCGATGCTAGAATCGAGACAGAAATCAAATCATGCCGACCGGCACTGAAACCCGCCGCAAATTTCTGGATTTTTTTGTTCAGAAGCAACACCGCGAGGTGCATTCGTCATCCCTTGTCCCGCAGAACGACCCCACGCTGCTATTCACCAATGCGGGCATGAACCAGTTCAAGGATGTCTTCCTCGGCCTGGAAAAGCGCGACTACAGGCGAGCCACGACTTCCCAGAAATGCGTGCGCGCAGGCGGCAAACACAACGATCTAGAAAATGTCGGTTTCACTAACCGTCATCACACGTTCTTCGAGATGCTGGGAAATTTTTCTTTTGGCGATTATTTCAAGAAGGATGCCATCGCCTATGCCTGGGAGCTGATCACCTCGCCCTCATGGTTTGCCATAGAAAAGAACAAACTCTACGTCACCATCTTCAACGGTGAAGGCGGAATGTCGCGTGATGTGGAAGCCTACGATTTGTGGGTGGGGCAGGACGTGCCGAAAGACCGCATCTTTGAGTTTGGACTAAAAGACAACTTCTGGCAGATGGGCGACACCGGCCCCTGCGGCCCCTGTAGCGAGATTCACTACGACATGGGCCCGGCGGCCTCGGATCAAGGACACACGGACTGCAAATTCGGCTGCGACTGCGGACGCTATGTCGAGCTGTGGAATCTCGTCTTCATGCAGTTTGACCGCGATGCGAACGGCAAGTTGAATCCGCTGCCCCAGCCATCAATTGATACGGGGATGGGGTTGGAGCGTGTGGCGGCTGTGCTCCAGGGAGTGATCTCGAATTACGATACGGATTTGTTCACGCCGCTGATTCGCGGTGCGGCGATGTTTTGCGAAGTGGCTGGTGCCAAACACAGTGACTTTGACTATCACAAACTAGATCCCAGGGCTCGGGCCTCACTCAGGATTATCGCGGACCACAGTAGGGCGACCACTTTCTTGATTGCTGACGGGGTGCTTCCCTCAAACGAGGGACGGGGCTACGTGCTGCGAAAAATAATGCGGCGTGCGATGAGGCATGCGCGCCTCCTCGGTGGCAATTTTTATGTGTTGAGCAACATGGTCGGCCGCGTCGTCGACGAAATGGCTGGGACTCCTGTCGACCCGATAAGGAAAACCAAACCATACCCAGAGCTACGAGAGTCTCTGAATCATGTAAGAAAAGTGGTGCGGGCGGAGGAGACGAGATTTGAGCACACGCTCGCAATTGGATCAAAGAGATTGGACCAGTACCTCGCCGAAGCGCAGGCTCAAGATAGGGCAACCACGGCCAGCCTCTCCGGTGACAAGGCGTTCATGTTGTACGACACCTACGGGTTGCCTCGTGACTTTATCGAGGACGCCTCACGGGATCAAGGAATTGAGTTCGACTCCGCCGGATTTGAGCAAGCAATGCAAGAGCAGCGGAGGCGCGCTCGGGCATCGTGGAAGGGCGGCTCCAAAGCCTCCGCGAACCCTGTTTACAACCCACTGCCCAAAACACTTTTTGAGGGGTACACGGCCAAGGAGATGCCTGATAGCGACTACCCGTCGCCACTCTCAGAGGATTCGATTGTGTTAGCCATTGTGAAAGATGGCAGGAGTATCCAAGAGTTGGCACCAGGCCAGGAGGCAGAAATAGTTCTTGACCGTACTCCTTTCTATGCAGAGCAGGGCGGACAAGTTGGGGATACCGGGTGGCTTAACGCTCGCGGCGAAGTTGTTGCCAAAGTCACGGATTGCGAAATGCCGTTGCAAGGTGTCCGGGTTCACAAAGTGATAGCCATGGCACCGATTCGAGTTGGCGAACACGTGGATGCGCTGGTTTCTGCTAACCGGCGGCGTCAGATTATGAGAAATCACACAGCTACCCACCTTCTTCATGCAGCTCTGCAGCTGCACTTGGGACCTCACGTCAAGCAGGCGGGATCTCTAGTTGATCCAAATCACTTGCGATTCGATTTCTCTCATTATGCTGCCGTGGAGGATGAAGAGCTTCAGGACATTGAGGAAACAATCAACCGATGGGAAATGAAAAACCAGAGGATCGAAGTCATCGAGAACGTGCCCATTGACGTCGCCATTAACGAATACAAGGCAATGGCCCTGTTCGGCGAAAAATATGGCGACAGGGTCCGTGTGGTCAGGATCGGGGATTTCTCCACCGAGCTTTGCGGCGGCACCCACACTGCCGCCACCGGCGAGATCGGACTCATCAAAGTCTTGAAAGAAGGCAGCGTTTCCTCGGGTGTGCGGCGTATCGAGGCTGTCACCGGCGAAGGCTCGCTGCATCATTTCCAAAAAGATCATCAACTGGAAACCGTTGTGGCCGAGCTCACCAGCCGCGAGGCCAACACCTCGCCGGCTGAAGCTTTGAAAACGGAGCTCGAGAAAAAAGATGCCGAAATAAAGCGGCTGGCCCGCGAACTCGATCAGGCGCGGATGAAATCAGCGTCATCCACCGTGGCTTCGGTGACCGACAAAATCAAAGATGTCGGCGGCGTGAAGGTTCTGGCGCACCGGGTGGACAATCTCGAACGAGCGCAGATGCGTACCCTGGTGGACCAACTGCGCGACAAGCTGGGATCGGGCGTGGTGGTGCTGGGCTCGGCAAGCAATGGGAACGTCGCGCTCATCGTCGGGGTGACCAAAGACCTCACCAGTAAAATTCAGGCGGGAAAAGTCATTGGCCCGGTGGCGCAGAAGGTCGGAGGCAAAGGCGGTGGCAGACCTGATCTGGCCGAAGCTGGCGGGAAAGATCCCGGGGCGCTGGATGCGGCACTGGGAGAGGTGTATGGCGTGGTAGAGGCTCTGTTGGGGAAATAGAGACGGTTTTCAGATATTCATTCCCGGTTCCCAGTCCGGCGGTTTACCGACGCCCGGCGAAAAGTTTGCACGCGATTGGCCGCCTGGCTACACTCCTGAGCGGTGATAGGAGGGCGGATGAAAAATCGCATCCGTTTCATCAGCCATAAGGACAAGAAGATTCTGCTGGCGGATGGTTCCAATTGTTCACCCGAGGAATTGGTGGAACTCGCTGCGCTGGTTCAATCCCAAGTCACGGCTGAACCTCGCGGTTCGGTGCTGCTTCTGGCGGATTTCGCGGGCGCGAAGATCGATAAGAGGAGCCTGGAGCGTCTTAAGCCCGCGCTGGTACTCGATCGTCCGCACCTGAAGCGCTCCGCCTGGGTGGGAACAGAGAACCTGCCGAAAGTTTTCTACGAGCACCTGAAATCTTTTTCGCAGCGGGAATTGCCGACGTTCAAGACGCGCGAAGAGGCTTTGGATTGGCTGGTGGAGGACTGAACTCTGCGGATAGGAATGGAAACTAGGCCTCCCTTCGACTCGCCTTACCGTGCACGCGCGGCTCGGACTGCGCTCGGATGACAATTTCGTCTGGGATCGAGGCCGAGGTTAATTCATATCAGCTCCTCCACTTCAGCGTGACCGGACCTGCCAGGGGATGTTTCATCTCCCCGCCCGTTCTCCGCGCTGCCAGATAGGCCGCCTTCAATCCGAAATACCACTTGGCGGGACGGTCGGCGTCATCGATCAGCATCAGGTGTGGATTGTGTTTTAAGCCTTCCGATTGTTTTTCCATCGTCTGGCGATCTTGTTCCACAAATTTCGCAAAAACAAATTTGAGCAACTGCGGCCCCAACGGAACCCAGCGAAAAAGATTCCACGCCGCCACCACATCAATGCGGCAGTGGCTGCGGGTGATTGGGGTCACCGTAGTCAGGGAGGAGAACCAGTATTTGCCGGCCCGGATGGTCTCCAGCCGCAGGTTGGGCAGAACAAAATCAATTGTGGTGGTGATGGACTCGGCGTCCGCGTACAGCCGCAGCAGTTTGTAAGGCGCGCTGTTGGAGCTGGGTGTGTGCGCGCTCATGCGGAAGCCATTGGGGATGGGCTCGAAATTCTTGTGCTTCTCGTGGATGCTGTCCCGCGATCGCCACCACCAGGCTTGATGGACAAATGGACCATGCGCCGGGTCCATCAGCCCGATGATGCCGTGATCCACACTGCATGGAAGATCAGCGGTTAGGTAAGCCAGCTTGTATTTCTCGCTGAAGGTGGGAACGCGGGGCGCAGGCATTGGTGGCTGGACAGCTTTCGTAAATCCGGATCCCGGCGCCGCCGGCTCGGGGATGAAAACCCAGATGAAGTCATCATGCTCCTGGCAGGCATAGCTTCCAGCGTAGATGCGGTCGATCTTTAGCTTCTGATCCGCGGTGAGTGACGGAATGAGCTGACACTGGCCGGTCTGTCCGTCGAACCTCCAGCCGTGATAACTGCATTCCACGTGCTGGCCGTCGAGGCGACCCTGGGAAAGCGGCATGCCGCGGTGGGGGCAGGCGTCATGCAGTGCGAACGGCTGGCCCTGGCGATCGCGGCCCATAGCCAGGGGAGTTTCGAGCAGCATGACCTTGCGTAGTTGCTTCCCACTCACTTGCCCGGCGGGCAGGGCGCGATACCAGAAGCCGTAGAGCATCAGGGAATCCGGCGTTTCGCGTGGCGGCGGGGGGATGTCGTTCATGGGGGACGCAGGCAGCGTACTACAGCCGCCGAAGGAGGTAAAAGGCAGAGCAATCCTGCTCCTTTGCGGAGTCGCAACCGATCGCGTGCCGGCAAGTAACCTCACGACGCGGTAAGTATCTTTGTTCTCAATAGATTGCTGTATTACTTCCGTGGTTCGATTGGGCTTTCGATTCGTTGCTACTGGGTCGTTCAGCACCTATAATTGCTCCACTCTGGTAGGGATTCTCCGTCAGGTTCCGGGTAGGTAGACGCGGTGGTATTGGTCTGTCCGCGTGTAAGCGCTGAACCCGGCTATGCGAAAGCACCTGCAAATCGCCCTGATGGCTAGTCCCGTAATCGCGACCTTCCTTTCTTTCACTACGCCCTATCTGCAGGCACAAGCCGGCTTCGGCACGGTTGCCAGCATCACCACTTCCGACGACTCTGGCCGCAAGATTTATGTAAACGACTCAGGGCCAGCAGTCGCGGCGAAACCGGCGTCAATCGTTGGGTTACGGAGGAGTGGGCTAGCCTATTGGAGCCCCACTGCGCACCAATGGAAATCGGTGCCATCCGCCAAAATCGGGGCAGCGCGTTCGGCGGCGGCTGAAGTCAGCAGCACCGAGCAGGTTTCCAGCTTTGTGCGTGGCAAACCATTCACCCAGCAGGAGATCGATGCGGCCATTGACCTAGCCGCCTCCCGGCACAACGTGGATCCCAGTCTGGTGCGCGCGGTCATCAAAGTGGAATCAAACTTCAATCCCAACGCAGTTTCCCGCAAAGGGGCGATGGGGCTGATGCAGTTGATGCCACAGACGGCGCGGCAACTGAACGTAGTCAATCCCTTCGATCCGGAACAAAACATAGATGCGGGCGTCCGCCACCTCAAGCGGCTCATGGAGAGTTACGGTGGAGACGTCAAGCTAGGCCTGGCAGCCTACAACGCGGGCGCAGGCGCGGTTTCAAGGAGCGCGGGAGTACCGCGCTTTAGAGAAACCCGCAACTATGTGAAACGGATCACGGAGTTGTACTACAGCGGGACCGCTTCCGGCTACCGCATCCTGAGCAGCCCGGTGCACGAGCCAGTTCTGGTACAGCGCGACGACCGGGGCGTCTTGCACTTCAGCAACACCGACTGACGATTCTGCATCTGTAATAGGGCGAGCGGCTGGGCGCTCATAAGCAAGGCGATTACGGGTTAGAAAAATTACGAGCTAAAACAATTGAGAATCTTCGATCCAGGCCAACGCGCGAGGCGTCTGGGCACGGCTCTCGTCCTGCTGCTGCTTCCGGTGCTGCCCGCCCAGGCGCGAGGCAAGTCTGAGGCCTGGGCCAATACGCAATTTTCCGCCGCCGAGCGCACGCGGGAAGCGCTGAACGCCCTCCCCGCCAAAGAACGAAGCCGCCACGAATACCAGCGCGTCATCAATGCGTATCGCCGGGTTTATTACGGCGCTCCGGCTTCGGCCAAGGCGGACTCCAGCGTGGGTGCGGTCGCGGACTTGCTGGCGGAAATGGGGCGCACTTTCAACAATGAAAGCGCTTTGCGTTCCGCCATCGGCCAGTACAAATTTCTCCGCCGGGAATATCCCGGCAGTCGAGAGCGTTTCGAGGCCCTGTTCAACATCGCCCAAATCTATCAGGATGACCTCAAAGATCCGGCCCAGGCCAAACCGGTATTCGAAGAATTTCTCCGCCGCTATCCCCGCAACCATCTCGCGGACGCGGCTCGCAGTGCGCTCGCCCAGCCAGAGCTGCAGGCGGGGTTAAGGTCAAAGGTCGAAGAGAGGGGGGACGATGCAGATGATGACTCCAACGCTCTGAAAGAACGTGCGGGAAAGCAGACCTCCAGCCGGATTCCGGCGCCTTCCGTGTCTCGAGAAGGCTCAGGCGCGATCGATGCCGAGAGCCACAACGGGACTTCGAAGCTTTCGCGCATCACCAACGTTCGCCACTGGTCCAGCCCAAACTACACCCGGGTTGCCATCGACCTCGAACAGGACGCAAAGTTCGAATCCCAGCGGATTGATAACCCTGAGCGAATCTTCTTTGATTTGCTGAATACGAATCTCGTCTCCAATCTCTTGGGCAAAACCTTCGATGTGGATGACGGGCTGCTGAAAAAAATCCGAGTGGCCCAATTCCAGCCGGGGAAGTCGCGGATTGTCCTGGAAGTGGCGGATCGTTCTGACTACGACACCTTCATGCTGGCGAATCCGCCGCGGATGATCATTGACATTCACGGCAAGGATATTCAGAGCAGGGATATCCACGGCGAGGATATTCAAAACAGGGCGATCGACAGCAAGGACCCTCCCGCAACCCGGGACAGACTGGCGAAAGCCAAAGGCGGTGAGCGCAAGCAGGCAATTCGGGCGCAACCGATTCAGGCCGCGTCGCTAAAGCGGCCCCAGCCGCTAAATTCCGGGAGTACGGAAATCGCTTATGGCGCGATGGCGTCCAAGTCCGACGACTCCCCAGCCTTAGACGCAAAGTTGCCGGCCACGGCAACAAGCAAAAGCAGCGTTCCGCTCACCCGGGTGGCGAGTGGCGGCGGGACGAAGAAGACGGTTGTGGAAGCGGATGATGCTGAAGACAACAGCGCTGCCGCGGTCGCCAAGGTGGATCCGCCAGAGGTCAATTCTCCGCAGATCAAGCTCTCGGATATCAAGTCTTCAGCCAGGGCAGCCAGCACTCTGGCTCTGCCGCCGTCCAAGAACTCTGTCAGAAACAAGCGCAAGAATGTGGAAAGCTTTCCCGATGTCCGCGAAGCCTCACCCACTGCGAACGGCGACCGGTCGTTGATCCGCGCCCTGGGGCTGAAAATCGGCAAGATCGTGATCGATCCCGGCCACGGCGGACACGACACCGGCACCATCGGCCCCAACGGTCTCGAGGAAAAGGACCTCGTGCTGGATGTCGGCCGGCGGCTGGGCAAACTGCTGCAGGCCCGCCTGGGCGCCGACGTAGTCTATACGCGCAAGGACGACACTTTCATTCCCCTCGAGACTCGCACTTCCATCGCCAACCAGGAGCAAGCTGACTTGTTCGTTTCCATCCATGCCAACTCCAGCCGCGACCGCGACGCCCGCGGTGTGGAGACCTATTACCTGAATTTCACTTCGTCCGCGGAAGCGCTGGACGTGGCGGCGCGCGAAAATGCGGCGTCAGACAAATCCATCCACGAACTTCAGGACCTGGTAAAGAAGATCGCGCTAAAAGAAAAGATTGAAGAATCGCGCGAGTTTGCCTCCAATGTGCAGCGGGCCCTGCACAGTGGCCTAGCCACGAAGAGTCCGGGAATCCGCGATCGTGGAGTGAAGAAAGCCCCGTTTATCGTGCTCATCGGAGCCAATATGCCTTCGATCCTGGCCGAGATCGCGTTCGTCAGCAACCCGGGGGATGAACGCCGGTTACGGACCTCCGACTACCGCCAGCGCATCGCCGAATCGCTCTATCGAGGTATTTCGAAGTACGTAAGCGGCCTGAGCGGGGTCAAGGTTGCCAGCAAGCTAGATAAAGGCGAAGCCCAGTAATCTTTCCGCCCGCCGCGCACCCCAACTTCGCGCTGCTGGAAACTTTCCTGGCTGGTCTGTAGTCTAATAAAAGAGGGCTTCGCCCCCCGGTCCTGTTCATCCTCATGAAGGCTTCCAGAATCATCTCCGTGCTGATTTTGTCGGTTGCCACGGCCTTTGCGGGCGAGGGTGTACCCGCTGTACCCACCCCCGTCCTTCTCCCACTGCGGTTCTCTGGATGGCAGATCTCCGGTTCGCCCCAGACAAGCAAAGACCCCGCCGTCGCCGATCCCGCGAACGCCACATTGCTGAAAGAATACGGATTCACCGACTTCGAATCTGGCACCTACACCCGCGACGACGGGCGCAAACTCACCGTCAAAGGGGCGCGCTTCGCCGATGCCAGCGGCGCCTACGGTGCATTTACCTACTACAAGCTTCCGCAGATGCTCAAGGAGACGATTCCGGATCAGGCCGTGTCGCTCAACGAGCGTGTGCTCTTTTATCGCGGCAATATCCTGGTAGACGTGGTCTTCGAAAAGTTGAGCGCCATGTCCGCCGCCGAGCTTCGCGAACTGTCGCAGGCGTTGCCTTTGCCCGCGGGCAACACACGAAATCTACCCAGCCTGCCGGCGTATCTTCCGAAGCTGGGCTATGTGAAGAACACGGCCAAGTACGTCGTAGGACCGGTCGGCTTGGAAAAAATAAGCTCGCCGCTTCCCGCGCAACTGGTGGATTTCAGCGTGGGGTCGGAGGTCGCACTCGGCACCTACCAGACCGCGGATGGGCAAGCGACTTTGATACTGATCTCCTATCCCACGCCGCAGATCGCCACCGAGCATCTGCGCCGGATTGATGCGGCCCATGAGCCATCCGTGCCACGGCTGGCCGGAACTCCGCAGCCCTTGAATATTGGGCCGGTCTTCGACAAGCGCACCGGCCCCATGCTGGTAATCGCGACTGGCGCGATCTCGCCGGACGAAGCGAAGTCCCTTCTGAGTACGGTGAACTACGAAGCCGACGTTACCTGGAATGAAAACACCTACTCTGGCAAGAAAAACAATCTCGGCAACCTGTTGCTGAACATCTTCCTGCTGTGCGCGATTCTGATGGCCTTCTCAGCCGTGGCCGGCCTTGCTTTCGGAGGGATCCGCATCTTCTTCAATCGCATCTTGCCGGAGAGCGTGCTGCACCGCCAGAAGGACGTGGAATTCATCTCTCTAAACTTGTCCGAAGGTCAGGTTGCCGAGGCTGATTCCAACGTAAGCTCATCAATCAAAGCCGGTTAGAGTAGGGAAACAACCCGGATGTCTCAGAATGAGTCACCAGGCGAGCCTGTTAACCTATTTTCTAAGCTATTGAAAACAAAGATATTTATTTCCCAAAAATTCCTTGACACCCCCCTTTTTCGGCTCATAAGATTTCGCCAGAAAGTTTTGACGGTTTTGCCCCGTTGGAACTATTCTCCCTAAAAGAGAAGGCCGCCTATTGCCAAGGTGGCCTTTTTGTTTGGATCAGTCGTCGAAGGATCGGTCGTCAGTCGCCAGTCCTCAGTCGTCACCACCAACGAACTTTGCTGCGGCAATCTGAATTTCCCTGACGACTGAAGACTGACAACCGACGACTGCCCGCCACTCTTTACGCTCACTTCCCCTCGCAGTTAGAATCGAAGACAAGCCGACGTAGCTCAGTTGGTAGAGCAGCCGATTCGTAATCGCTCGGCTCTCCCGTCTTTTCAAGCACTTTCGTGATTGATGACGACTCATCGTGTCCTTGTGGAACCAATGAGTTGCGAAATCATGGGATACGGGAATCCTAGGATATGATCGCGGCTGGCCGACTGGCCGACTCGGTCAGTCCAAGTGTCGCCTCCCCATCGGTTACCACACGGCACGAAAACGGCACGAAGGTGACATTGTTCTGGGCACCGTGAGTCAGTAGAATTCAGACAGCATCAAGAGCAGCCCGTCCAGTCGTTCCGACAGGAACCATGCGACGGTGCTCACCAACCGAGGGGTCAGGGTTTCGATCTCCACGGTGGTCGCCTCT
>Ga0070706_100000789_pt1 | contig 35385 bp, 34 predicted proteins | sample KBSK5501metaG_FD_65476 | JGI IMG/M metagenome (GOLD analysis project Ga0070706, IMG submission 65476) | Corn, switchgrass and miscanthus rhizosphere microbial communities from Kellogg Biological Station, Michigan, USA - KBS K5-50-1 metaG | ecosystem: Host-associated > Plants > Roots >... | reverse complement strand
CGGGCGCGCCCGCGGCGATCGCGCCGTCGGTCCCGACCGCGACGCCGCGGCTCGCGAAGAACGCGCGCCCGGCCGAGTTGGTGGTGCTCGGCCCGATGAATGCGACCTGCAGGTACACCGGGTTGCCCGGCGCGATCGCATCGAGCTCGGCCAGCGTCGGCAACCGCTTCTCGACGAACTGCGCCGGGTTGAAGCCGCCGATCGTCGTGATGAATGCGCCGGACGGCGCGTGGCGGATGCGCTGCTGGTAGATCGCGCGGATGTCGTCGAACGAGGCGGCGCTTTCCAGCGGCGTGTGATGGCCGGGGCGCAGCCCGAGCAGCACGATGTGGTTGTGGTTGTCGACCAGCCCCGGCGTCACGGTGCGGCCCTCCAGATTGACGACCCGGCGGCAACCGGGCGGGGCGAAGCCGCCTTCGTCGTGCCCGACCGCGCTGAACTTGCCGTTGCGTATCGTCACGGTCGAGACCACGCGGTTCGCGCTGTCCATCGTGTGGATGCGGCCGTTGATCAACGTGATCTCGCGGCCGGCGGGGCAGTTGCGGTCGCGCTCGGTTCCATCGTGGTCGTGGCGCTCGTCGCCGCGCGCGGCGGTCTGGCTTGCGGCCAGCGTCGCGGTGCAGGCGAGCGCGAGAGCGAGGGCGCGCGCGAGCACGCGCAGCCCCGAGGTCTGTCTCAGCATGATGGTGTCTCCGTGTTCGAGCCCCACGCATGGGCGGGGCCCTTGTGACAGCCGGCGAAAGCGCGGCTTGAGCCCAAGGATAGGAAGGCCACCCTCGATCCCACAGTGATGAATTTGCATCGATATCATCGATCGCGTCTCTGCATCACCGAGGCTTGTATGGAACTGAGGCATCTTCGGTACTTCGTGAGCCTGGCCGAGTGCCTCAGCTTCACGCGGGCGGCCGAGCGCGTGCATGTCACGCAGTCGACCCTGTCGCACCAGATCCGCCAGCTCGAGGAGGAGATCGGCCAGCCGCTGTTCGACCGCATCGGCAAGAAAGTCGTCACGACCGAGGCCGGCGAGCTGTTCCTGGCGTTCGCGACCCGCGCGCTGAAAGAGGTCGATCACGGCATCGCGATGCTCAAGCCGGGCGGCGGCGGGCTGACCGGCGAGGTGCGGATCGGCGCGACCCATACCTTCAACATCGGGCTGATTCCCGAGTGCGTCGCGCTGTTCCTCGCGCGCCACCCGACGGTGCGGCTGCGCATCGACGAGCTGTCCGCCGACCAGATCAGCACGAAGCTGCACGCCGGCGAGCTCGACCTCGGCATCGCGTACAAGCCGGTGGGCGCGACCGACCTGTGGTTCGAGCCGCTCTACAACGAGGAGATGGTGCTGGTCGTCTCCGAGGCGCACCCGTTCGCGCACCGCAAGCGCATCCGCATGGTCGAGCTGCACCAGCAGCGCCTCGTGCTGCTGCCCGAGTACTTCGCGACCCGCGCGATGCTCGAGGAATGCTTTCGCGCCAGCGGCGCCGAGCCCGTCGTCGTGGCCGAGATGTCGACGATCGCACCGATGCTCGGGCTGGTGCTGCGCATGCAGATCGGCGCGATCGCCGCGATCAACGCAGTGCCGGCGGCGATGAGCGGGTTGCGGATGATCCCGATCGAAAGCCCGACGCCGATCCGCACGCCGGGCATCCTGTGGCGGCTCGGCGCGCAGCAGGCGCCGGCGGTCCAGTCGTTCGCGGTCATCGTGCGCAAGACGGCGCTGGGCAACAGCCTGCGGCATGACGGGCCGCACTGATGCACCGAACGACGCGGCTATCCGCCGTATCGAGTATTCCTATTGGATTGGCATTGGCAATAGCCATAAGCTTCGCCATCCCCAGCCCCAACAGGAGTCGCCCGATGTCTTCCGCACCCAAGCTCACCACCGCCTCCGGCATTCCCGTCGCCGACAACCAGAACGCGCTGACCGCCGGCCCGCGCGGCCCGGTGCTGCTGCAGGACTTCCACCTGATCGAGAAGCTGCAGCACTTCAACCGCGAGCGCATCCCCGAGCGGGTCGTGCACGCGAAAGGGTCGGGCGCCTACGGCACCTTCACCGTCACGCACGACATCACGAAGTACACGAAGGCCAGGCTGTTCGACTCGGTCGGCAAGCAGACCGAAACGTTCCTGCGCTTCTCGACCGTCGGCGGCGAGAAGGGCAGCGCCGACACCGAGCGCGACCCGCGCGGCTTCGCGCTGCGCTTCTACACCGAAGACGGCAACTGGGACCTGGTGGGCAACAACACGCCGGTGTTCTTCATCAAGGACGGCATCAAGTTCCCCGACTTCATCCACACCCAGAAGCGCGACCCGCAGACCAACCTGAAGTCGCCGCAGATGATGTTCGACTTCTGGAGCCACGCGCCCGAGTCGCTGCATCAGGTGACGATCCTGTTCAGCGACCGCGGCACGCCCGACGGCTACCGCCACATGGACGGCTTCGGCAGCCACACCTTCAGCCTGATCAACGCGGCGGGCGAGCGCGTCTGGGTCAAGTGGCACCTGAAGACGCAGCAGGGCATCAAGAACCTGAGCGCGGATGACGCGGCGCGCCTGGCCGGCACCGACCCCGACCATGCGCAGCGCGACCTGTTCGAGGCCATCGCGCGCGGCGACTTCCCGAAGTGGAACGTCTACATCCAGGTGATGACCGAGGCCGACGCCGCCGCGTGGGAGGGCAGGACCGGCTGGAGCCCGTTCGACCTGACCAAGGTCTGGCCGCACAGCGACTTCCCGCGCATCCCGGTCGGCGTGCTCGAGCTGAACCGCAACCCCGACAACTACCACGCGCACGTCGAGCAGGCCGCGCTGTCGCCGGCCAACGTCGTGCCGGGGCTGGGCTTCAGCCCGGACAAGATGCTGCAGGCACGCCTCTTTGCGTACCACGACGCGCAGCTGTACCGGGTCGGCACGAACCACCAGCAGCTGTCGGTGAACCGGCCGCGCTGCCCGGTGAACCACGGGCAGCGCGACGGCTCCATGGCACTCGACAACGGCGGCGCGGCGCAGAACTACGCGAACGTCGACGCCGCGCGCAACGGCTCGTTCGGCTTCGGCCACGGCGACCCGGGCTGGGCGGTCGGCGGCGTCGCCGGGCATCACGACGAACGCGGCGCGTCGGACGACTACAGGCAGGCCGGCAACCTGTTCCGACTGATGACGCCGCAGCAGCAGCGCAACCTGTGCGAGAACCTCGCCGGGCCGCTGAGCCAGGTCGACGCGGCGACGCTGCAGCGCCAGCTCGCGCACTTCGACCGCGCCGATCCGGCCTACGGCGCCGGTGTGCGCGCGGCGCTGGCCGACCGGCAGGAGGCGTGACCATGAGCGGCGACATCACGACCCGCGATCGCCTGCGTGCGGCGCGCCGCGGCCTGGGCGGCGTCATCGTCGTCTGGGGCATGGCGCTGGCCGGTCTGCAGGGCTGGCGCATCGGTTGACCGCAGCGGCGTCGCGGCGATCGCCATGCGAATCGCTCCGGCGCCGCGGTTCGCTACAGTAGCGCCTCTGCCAGCCACCGGAGCACATCGCATGGCCAAGAAGGGCAACAACAACAAGTCGGGCGCGAAGCAAGCGGCCGTGCACATCGGCATCAGCGAGAAGGACCGCGCGGCGATCGCCGGCGGGCTGTCGCGGCTGCTCGCCGACACCTACACGCTGTACCTGACGACCCACAACTTCCACTGGAACGTGACCGGGCCGATGTTCAACACGCTGCATCAGATGTTCATGACGCAGTACACCGAGCTGTGGGGCGCGGTCGACCCGATCGCCGAGCGCATCCGCGCGCTCGGCCATGCGGCGCCGGGCTCGTATGCGCAGTTCGGCGCGCTCGCGTCGATCAAGGATGCGCCGGCCACGCCGCCGAAGGCGCTGGACATGGTCCAGGCGCTGGTCGCCGGCCACGAGGCAGTGGCACGCACCGCGCGCAGCGTGTTCCCGATCGCCGAAACCGCAAACGACCAGCCGACCGCCGACCTGCTGACGCAACGCCTGGACATCCACGAGAAGACGGCGTGGATGCTGCGCTCTCTGCTCGAGGATTGAACCCACAACCCCCGGCTGGCCTGCGCCGCGCGCGAGACCGCATGCGCATTGCGATCCTCACCTTCGACGGCTACAACGAGCTCGACTCGTTCATCGCCCTCGGCCTGCTGAACCGCCTGAAGGCCCAGGGCTGGAAGGCGGAGATCGCGAGCCCGAGTGCGCAGGTGACGTCGATGAACGGCGTGACCGTGACCGCGCAGCAGCCGCTCGAGTTCGCGAACGAGGCCGATGCGGTGCTGTTCGGCAGCGGCATCTACACCCGCGCGATGGCCGAGAACAGCGCGCTGCTCGACCGCTTGCAGCTCGACCCGCTGCGCCAGTTGATCGGTGCGCAGTGCTCGGGCGCGCTGCTGCTCGCGCGGCTCGGCCTGCTCGCCGACATGCCGGCCTGCACCGATCTCACGACCAAGCCCTGGCTGATCGAAGCCGGCGTGCGCGTGCAGGATGCGGCGTTCCACGCCCGCGGCCCGATCGCGACCGCCGGCGGCTGCCTCGCCTCGCAGTACCTCGCGGCGTGGCTGATGCTGCGCGGCGCCGGCGAGGCCGCGGCGACGCAGGCGCTGCACTATGCGGCACCGGTCGGCGAGAAAGAGGCGTATGTCGAGCGGCTGCTCGCGGTTGTCAGGCCGTTCGTGCCGGCGCCTTCGCAGCCGACCCGCGGCGAGGGTGATCCGCGGCGGTGAGCTCGTCGCGGCTGTTCAGGTGGTGCGCGCGGCTTGCCGTGCTCGGCGTCGCGTTGCCGGCGGCGCTGCTCGCGATCGCCTACCGCACCGAGCCGCTGGGCTCGTGGTGGCTCGAGCTGCTGCAGTACGTGCCGTACCCGGCGTTCCTGCTGCCGGCGCTGCTGGCCTTCGCGCTGTCGTGGACGCTGGGCCGGGCCTGGCGCGCCGTGGCGGCGGGTGCGCTGCTGCTCGTGCTCACGATCATCATGGGCTTCGTGTTCGGTCGCGCCGATACCGGCACGGTCCCGCTGCGCCTGATGACCTACAACATCAAGGCCTACCGCGCCGACACCCAGCCCGAGCTCGCCGAGGCGCTGCTGCGTGAAATCGAGCAGCGCCGGCCCGACCTGCTCGTGATGCAGGACGCCGGCGCGCTCAGCCACTCGCACGCCGTCGCGAACGACCTCGCGCCGGCCGCTGAATCGCTGTTCGCCGGACGACATGTCTACGCGCACGACCAGTACATCGTCGTCAGCCGCCATCCGTTGCGCGACTGCCATGCCGGCGACCTGTCGTTTCGCGGCCAGCCGCACGTCTACGTGCGCTGCACCGTGCTCGTCGACGGCACCGAGGTCGACCTCGTCACCGCCCACCTGCTGTCGCCGCGCAGCGGGCTGAACGCGACCCGCCGCGAAGGCGCCGACGGCATCGACGACTGGCAGCGCAACTTCGACGACCGGCTCGCGCAGTCGCGCAAGCTGGCGTCCGACATCGGCCTGCCGCGCCGGCGCCCGCTGATCCTGGCCGGCGACCTGAACGCGCCCGAGACCTCGCCGGTGATCCGCACGCTGCTCGCGCAGGGGCTGCGCGATGCGTTCTCGAGCGCGGGCCGCGGCTACGGCTATACCCACGGGCATGCGCTGCGGCTGGGCATCTCGTTCCTGCGCATCGACCACATCCTCGTCAGCCCGCGGATCGGCGTCGCCGACGCGTTCGCGGGCGGCAGCGACGGGTCGGAGCACCGACCCGTGATCGCCGATCTGCTGCTCAAGCGCGGATTGGCGGCGAACGACGGGCGCTGAAACTACAGGCGCTGAACGACGGCGCTCAGTCGATGTCGTCGATGTGCTTGGGCCAGCTCGCCTTGAGCAGACGCGACAGCGCGCGGTCGGCGAGCAGCTTGCCGCCGGTCTGGCAGCGTGCGCAGTAGTTGGTCTCGTTATCGGCATGCACGATGCGCTGCACCGGCGAGCCGCACACCGGGCACGGCTGGCCGTAGCGGCCGTGCACAGCCATCGCCGGATGGAACGCGGTGACCTTGTCGGGCCAGCCGCCGTGGGCCGCCGCTTCGCCGCGCAGCCGCTCGGTCCACTCGACGAGCGCGGCGCGGGCCGCCTCGAACAGGCGGCGGGTCGCCTCGGCATCGAGCGCGCGGGTCAGCGTGACCGGCGAGAGCCGAGCGCGGTGCAGGATCTCGTCGCCGTACGCATTGCCGATGCCGCTGAACAGGCGCGGGTTGGTCAGCGCGCGCTTCAGCGTGTGGTTCTCGCTCGCCAGGCGCTGCGCGAAGGCGGCGAGATCGCAGCTCAGCACGTCGATGCCGCCCGGGTCCATCGCCTCCAGCGCGGCGCGCCCGGCGACCAGGTGCAGCGACGCGCGCCGCTTGCTGCCCGCCTCGGTCAGCACCAGCGTGCCGCCGTTGTCGAACTCGAAGGTCGCCAGCGCGATCTTGCCCGGCGCCTTGGCATGCGCGGCCACCCAGCGCAGCCGCCCGGCGATCATCAGGTGGATCACGAGGAACCACGGCTCGCCGCCGGCGGCCGCGTCCAGCGCGAGCACCACGCGCTTGCCGAGCCGCTCGATGCCGGCGACGCGCCGGCCCTCGGCCGCGGCGATGGGCGGCACGGCGGTGCGCAGCAGGAACGGGTTCAGGATGCGCACGCGCTGGAGCACCGCGCCGGCAATCTCGCGGGTCAGCGCTTCGCCGTAGACGGCGATGTCGGGCAGCTCGGGCACCGGCGCAGTGTGCCATCACGACACGCCGGCACGGCCCTTTGCCGCGGCCGGCAGCGCATCGTGGCGGCGCTGGGATAATCCGGGCTTTCCATGAAGCGGCGCGCGCGGGGACGCGCGCGGGCCGCACCGCCATGTCTGCACCCAACGACTCCACGCCCCTGACCCAGCAGGTGCGCCGCCGCCGCACCTTCGCGATCATTTCCCACCCGGACGCGGGCAAGACCACGCTGACCGAAAAGCTGCTGCTGTTCTCCGGCGCGATCCAGATCGCGGGCAGCGTGAAGGCGCGCAAGGCGTCGCGCCATGCGACCTCGGACTGGATGGAGATCGAGAAGCAGCGCGGCATCTCGGTCGCATCGTCGGTGATGCAGATGGAATACCGCGACTGCGTGATCAACCTGCTGGACACGCCCGGCCACCAGGACTTCTCCGAGGACACCTACCGCGTGCTGACCGCGGTCGATGCCGCGCTGATGGTGATCGACGCGGCCAACGGCGTCGAGCCGCAGACGCGGCGGCTGCTCCAGGTCTGCCGCGCGCGCAACACGCCCATCCTGACCTTCGTCAACAAGATGGACCGCGAGGTGCAGGAACCGCTCGCGCTGATGGACGAGATCGAGCGCGAGCTGGGCATGGCGGTCGTGCCGTTCACCTGGCCGGTCGGCATGGGCAAGCGGTTCGGCGGCGTGATGGACCTGCGCAAGGAACAGATGCGCGTCTTCGTGCCCGGCGAGGATCGCAACCGCGCCGACGACGAGATCATCGACGGCCTGGCCAACCCGGTGTACGCCGAACGCTTCGGCGATGCCTACGCCCACGCGGCGCACGACGTCGAGCTCGTGCAGGTCGCCGCACCGGCGTTCGACGAAACCGAGTTCCTCGCCGGCCGCCAGACGCCGATGTTCTTCGGCTCGGCGATCAACAACTTCGGCGTGCGCGAAGTGCTGGATGCGCTGGTCGACCTCGCGCCGTCGCCGGGGCCGCGTGCTGCGATCCAGCGCGAGGTGCAGCCCGATGAAGGCAAGCTCACCGGCGTCGTCTTCAAGATCCAGGCCAACATGGACCCGGCGCACCGCGACCGCATCGCGTTCGTGCGGGTCGCGAGCGGGCACTTCAAGCGCGGCATGCGCATCCGCGTGTCGCGCTCGGGCAAGGAGATGCGGCCGAATACCGTCGTGTCGTTCCTGAGCCAGCGCCGCGAGCTGCTCGACGAGGCGTTTGCCGGCGACATCATCGGCATTCCGAACCACGGCGTGCTGCAGCTCGGCGACACGCTGACCGAGGGCGAGACGCTGCAGTACACCGGGCTGCCGTTCTTCGCGCCGGAGATGTTCAGAAGCGTCGAGGTCGCCGACCCGCTGAGGACCAAGCAGCTGCGCGCCGGCCTGACGCAGCTCGGCGAGGAGGGCGCGATCCAGGTGTTCCGACCGGTCGCCGGGTCGGTTCTGCTGCTCGGCGCGGTCGGGCAGCTGCAGTTCGAAGTCGTCGCGCACCGGCTCGAGCACGAGTACGGCGTGAAGGCGCGCATCGCGGCGGCGCGCTACAACGTCGCGCGCTGGGTCACCTGCGACGAGGCCGACGGCGGCGAGCGCGAGCTCAAGCGCTTCGTCGACGGCAACGCTCACCGCGTGGCGCTCGATGCGGTCGACGCGCCGTGCGTGCTGCTCGAATACGCCGGCGAGCTGCGTGCGATGCAGGAGAACTGGCCGAAGATCAAGTTCCACGCGCTGCGCGAGCACGCCGGGCTGGTGTTCCAGAAGCAACTCGACGGCTGAGGGCGCACGGCAGGGGCAGGCAGGGGCAGACAGGCAGGGACAAATACCGAGCAAGCGCGCCGACCGCCGTCCGACAATGGCCTGTCTCGGAACCCCCGAGGAGGCGCCATGAAGTCCGTTGCCCTCGCCCTGCTCGCGCTGCTGCTGGCAGCCTGCGCAAGCGCACCGCCGATGCCGCCGGCGAACGATCTGTTCCACGATGATCTGTTCGGCGCCCCGTCGGCGCCGATCGACCGGGCCGCGCCGCTGGCGCTGAGCGACGCGATGCGCCGCTATCTCGCGGCCAAGCCGATGAAGCTCACGCGCCAGGCCGACCGGCGCCAGCAGCTGATCGACGCGCTGTACCACGGCGACCTGAAGCTCGAATACGACGCGGCGATCACGCGTACCGCGTCGCAGGCGTTCGATGCTCGCTCCGGCAACTGCCTCGCCCTCGTGCTGATGACCGCCGCCTTCGCGAAGGAGCTCGGGCTGACGGTGACCTACCAGGCGGTGCTCGGCGAGGAAGGCTGGGACCGCGCCGACGACCTGTACATCGCGCTCGGCCATGTGAACCTCGCGCTCGAGGACCGCGGCGCACCGATCGAATCGCGCGTCGCGCAGCGGCCGATGATCGTCGACTTCCTGCCGGCACGCGATCGCAACGTGCTGAACACGCGGCCGATAGCCGAGCGCACCGTGATCGCGATGTACTTCAACAACCGGGCCGTCGAGTCGCTGACGCAGAGGCGACTGGCCGATGCGTACTGGTTCGCGCGCGAAGCGGTGCGCGAAGACCCGCAGCTGCACAGCGCCTACATCACGCTGGCCGTCGTCTACCGCGAGGCGCACCAGCCGGGGCTGGCCGAGCAGGCGCTGCAACGGGTGGCCGAGCGCGACCCGGACAACCTGAACGTGCTGTCGAACCGGGTGCTGGTGCTGCGCGATCTGGGCCGCAACGCCGAAGCCGACGTGCTGGCGCAACGGCTCGCGCAGCTCGACCCGCATCCGCCGTTCAGCTACTTCCATGCCGGCCGCGCGGCGCTGCGCGAAGGCCGCCTCGACGACGCGCGCCGGCTGTTCGCCAAGGAAGTGCAGCGAGCGCCGTATCACCACGAGTTCGAGTACTGGCTCGCGGTGACCTACGCGGCGTTGAACGATCCGCAGCAGGCGGCGCTGCATCTGCGCAAGGCGATGGACGTGAGCACGACGCGCAAGGACCACGACCTGTACGCCGGCAAGCTCGACCGGTTGAAGGCGCTGATGCAGTAAGGAATCAGTAACGAATCGCGGCGAAGCCGAAGCAAGCCGCGCTCCCCCCGCGATCGCGGGGGGTCGGTGTAACGGTCCGTGACATGGGCGGCTCGTGCAACATCGGTCGGCTCGGTGCTTGCTACGCTCGGCGGCACAACTTCAACAATGGAGTGATCGAGATGGGCGAACGCCCGGCCCTCCGTCTTGGCGGAGCGGAAGGCTTCACTGCAGTGGCGGTGCCGGCGGGCGACTACGTGGTCATCCGCGGTCGGCGGCTCGACCTTGCGCGCCGCGTCGACCCGCGCCTGTTCGACCCCGACTACATCGCGACGCTGCGCAAGGAGCTGGCGAACGCGAAGCCATTCCCCCACCTCGTGGCGCACGATTGGTTCGACCCGCTGCTGCTCGAGCTCGTGCGCGAGGAGTTCGACCTGTACGGCGCCTCGAACTGGAGGCTGTACTTCGACGACCAGCAGAACGTTCATCGCTCGACGACGTACCAGGGCTTCGGCCCGGCGTCGGAGATCTATTTCAGCATCGTCAACTCGGGCTGGTTCGTCGACATGCTGTCGCGCATCACCGGCATCGAAGACCTGCTGGCCGACCCGCAGCTCTATGGCGGCGGGCTGCACGAGACGCGCGCCGGCGGCAAGTTCGGCATCCACCGCGACTTCGACCGCCACGTCCGCCACGGGCTGGACAACCGGATGGTCTTCATGACCTATCTGAACAAGGACTGGGACCCGGCCTGGGGCGCCTCGCTGGAGCTATGGGGCGGCGAGCCGCCGCACTGCATGCGCAGCATCCCGCCGGAGCTCGGCACCTCGGTGCTCCTGCTGCACGGCCCGACGAGCTTTCACGGCCACCCGACACCGATGACCACGCCCGAGGGGCGCACTCGCCGTTCGGTCGCGACCTACTACTACCGCAACCGCGACGCGGTGCCGCTGCGCGTCGGCCGGGTCACCACGGTGTTCCTGGCGGCGCACCGGTCCAGGCGGCTGCGCTACCTTGCCGGCCGATTGCTGCCGCCGGTCCTGACCGATGCGATCAAGCGGTTGATCGCGCGGCGCTGACGCCGCGGGCCCGGCGAGCCTTCAGCCCGGCCGGGCGAGCCCGTCAGCCCGGCCCGGCCGAACCCGCGCTTTGCACATCGCGTGCGCCGCGCACGATGTGCAGCGCGGTCAACAGCTTGCGCAGCGCCTGCGGGCGCGAGCCCGGTGCGAAGCGCCACAGGATGGGCCCGCGCGCCAGCGCCGCCGGCAGCCCGCCGACCACCGCGGCCCAGCCCAGCATCGCGATGCGCCCCGGCAGCGCCACGCCCTGCGGCGCGAAGAACGCGCGGGCGATGTCGGCCAGCACGTGCGGGACGCTGTCGTCCGTGCGCGGATGCTTCGCCGGCGCCAGCTTCAGCGATGCGAGCCGGTAGGCGAGGAAGCCGAGGTTGCGGTCTAGCGCCCGGTCGGCCATCGGAACGCCGGCGCGTTCGGCGATGCCGCGCGCATAGGCCTCGCGCTGCATCGCGCGCGACATCTGGCGCTCGAACTGGTGAACGTCGAGCTTGGACAGCGCACCCTGGTTGCGGTCGTGCACGCGGTACGAGACCAGCGGCTTGGCGATCGTGATCACGTCGCCGAGGAACGGCGCGGCGGCCAGGCAGTACGAATCGTTGGCCTTGCCGGCGGTCTCGACGAGCGGAAAGATCTTCTCGAGGAAGGTGCGCGAATACGCGTTGGCCGAACCGGGCGGCGTCGGGTATGCGGTGGTGCGGGCCGACCACTCGCGCACCTGCTGCGGGGTCGGCACGATGTGGTACTGCGGGAAGTAAGCGCCGGTCGGCTGGCCGCGGCCGTCGACCACCTGCATCTGCACCTGGACCTTGCTGGTCGTCGGCGTCCACACCGCGGCCAGCTCGCGCGCGAGTGAAGGGTGCAGCGCATCGTCCGAGTCGAGAAAGATCACGACCTCGCCGCGCGACATCGCGAAGCCCTTGTTGCACCCGACCAGCTGGCCGGAGTTCTCCTGCAGGATGGTCTTGATGCGATCGCCGTACGAGGCGATCACCTCGCGCGAGCGGTCGGTCGAGCCGTCGTCGATCACGATCACCTCGACGCTGGGCCAGTCGAGGTTCAGCGCGCTGTCGATCGCGTGGCCGACGTACGCCGCGTAGTTGTAGTTCGGGATGACGACCGAGATCGTCGTGGTGGCTGGATTCATGGCTTGACTTCCGGAGTTGCGCGGCGCGCGCGCGTGCCGAACCAGGCGGCGAAACGCCGGCGCAGCGGTTGCAGCAGCTCGGCGCGGCGAAAGCGCAGCCGGATCAGCGCGGCAGCGAGCGGGCGCGGCGCGAGCCACAGCACGCTGATCCAGGTGGCGTGCAACGCGCGATGCTTGAGCGACATCGGCTCGCTCGACAGATGGCGCAACCCGGTGCGCCACAGGCGCCGGGCCGAGTCGCGCTCGTGGCCCGGGTACGTCTGCCCGAGGCGCAGCGCCATCAGCCGGTAGTTGATGAACGCCAGCTCGTGGTCGAGCGGGTCGCCCGGCGGCAGCGAGACGCCGCGGCCGCGGGCGTGGCTCGCGAGCTCGTCGAGCTCGCGTTGTCGGGCCGCGATGCGCTCGGGCAGGCGGGTCAGGTCCAGCCCGTTGCTCGACCACATGTTGGCGCCGTGAAGGCGATAGCTCGCCAGGCAGTCCTGGAGCGTCACGACATCGCCGTAGGCCGGCGCGATCGTGTTCAGCAGGCCGTCCGGGCCGATGCCGACCTTCAACGGCCCGGCCGCCTCGAGGAAACGGCGCCCGTACACGTTGCCGGCCGTCACGGGCCAGAGATAAGTTCCGCTGCGCGCGAAGCTGCGGCGCACGGCCGCGGCGTCGTAGCCGGCATCGAAGTGGCAGAAGCGCCGGCCGAGATCGGCGCCGGCGGCATCGATGATCTTGAGGTCGTATTGGACCTTGACGCAGCCGTCATGCCAGGCGTCGACGACCCGCTGCGCCAGTGTGGGCTCGGCGACGTCGTCCGCATCGAGGAACAGCACGAGCTCGCCGCGCGACTCTGCAAAGCCTCGGTTGTAGGCCGGGATCGAACCCTGGTTCGCCTGGCGGATGGCGCGCACGCGCTCGCCGTAGCGCGCGATGACGTCGGCAGAGGGGTCGGTCGAGCCGTCGTCGACGACGATGACCTCGACGTTCGGGTACGTCTGCGCGAGCGCGCTGTCGATCGCGATGCCGACGTAGCGCGCGTAGTTGTAGCAGGTGATCACGACCGACAACAACGGGCGCGGCGCTGGTGAGGCATGGGCCGCTCGTGCGGTCGTCTGCTCGGTCATAAGACAAACTCCGTGCTGCGCACTGCGGAATTCGCCGAGGTCCACGAAGTGGGCCTCTTCGTGGCCCACGGAGCGGCCCGGCGGCTCATCGCAGCCCCTTGCCGTCGGGCGAATAGGTCGGCCCGGTGGCGGGCAACTTCCACGTCGGCGCGCGCCGCACGTTCCACGGCATCACGCGGCGCTTGGCGGCGGGCGTTTCGTCCCGACCGCCCGGCTCGGACTGCTGCGCCGGCCACCAGCCGGCGATGTACAGGATCAGCAGCAGCGACTCCGGCGTCAGCAGGTTGCCGCCGAGCAGCGTCCACTGCACCATCAGCGCGACCCGCATGCGCAGCGGGATCCAGCGCCGGTGGATCGCACCGAACACCAGCGCGACGATCGCGAGCGCGCCGAAGAGGCCATACTCGATCAGCACCTTCCCGTACGTGGTCTCGCAGGTCGAAAACAGCTTCTGCGTCGTGCCGGGCCCGTGGCCGATGAACGCGCTCCACGGGTCGGAGTCGATCTCTTCGGCGACCAGCTTGGCCGGCGCGATGAAGCGGCAGTAGGCGCTGCTGTGGTGCGAGTCGAACTCGTTGACGCGGTTCAGCGTGTAGCTCAGGTTCAGCGTGTCGCCCGCCACGAGCACGAACACCGCGATGGCCGCGCCGGCAGCGAGCACGCGCAGCAGCGTGCGTTCGCTGAGCGGAAACAGCATCGCGACCGCCAGTGCGAGCAGCCCCGACCCGGAATACGAGACGACCAGCCCCAGCAGCAGCGGCGCGAGCAGCCATTTGCGGCGTCGCGTCGACCATTCGCACAGCAGCGCGAACGCCATGTGGAACGAGAAGCCGGAGGCCTCGCGCAGGAAGAATCCGTTGGACTTGATCAGCCCGAGCGCACCGGCCGCGTTGGTCGTGTTGTAGGTGCCCGAGGCACGGATCGCGGCCGGCAGCATCGGCGTGTAGTCGAACAGCCAGGGCGCATGGAACACGAACTGCGCGTAGAACTGCAGGATGCCGGCGGCTGCGAGCATCGCCGCGAACAGCACGTACCAGTTCACCGCGCGGCGCCACAGCGCGACGGTCCCGACCGTCGGCCGCAGCGCAAACGCGAACGGCAGGTACATCACGAGCAGCAGCCCCATCGAGCCCAGCGACTGGAGCTGGCGTCCGGCAAGCGCGGTGTTGACCGCGAAGCTCACGCCCGCCACGGTGGTGACCCCGACATACGCCAGCGCACCGACCAACGAGATGCGCAGCGTGCGCGTGATGGCCATGGCGCCCAGCATCCCGTAGGCGGCGAACACCGCAGGGTTGACCGAGTACAGCTCGCTCAGGCGCAGCCCGAAGCGCTCGAGCACGGTCAGCGACAGCAGCACGAAGACGAACGCCGCCATCAGCATCCCCGGCAGGGGGTGGGTGCCGGCGTCCTGGCCGACCTCGACCGCGTCGCTGATGATGGTGGTCTGCGCGAACGCCGTGTTGTGGTAGCCGGCCGCGCGCGCACGCTTCGCGGCATCGAACTCCCATGAGGCTGGAATGCGCCACAGCGGGCGCGTCGGCGTCAGCTTCATCATCGCGGTTGCTGCTGCCACACGCGGATGTAGCGCACGCGCAGCTCCGCCGGCAGCGCGTCGGCGCCCGGTGCGCCCGGCCAGCCGCCGCCGACCGCGAGGTTCAGCAGCACGTGCGCCGGCCCGGCGTCGCTGCCGTTCTTGTGGACCCAGCGGAACTCGCGCTCGACGACCAGCACGTCGTCGACGAAGTGGCGCGTGCGGTCCGCGGTCCACTCGACCGCGAAGGTGTGGAAGTCGTCGGCGTAGTCGAAGCCCGGCTTGTAGGTCTTGTTGGGGTTCAGCAGCGACGTGACGACCTTGCCGCTGGGCGGCTCACCGCCGTGCACGTAGTGGAAGCTGTTGCGGGTGGTGTCGCGGCCGTTGTTGACGATCTCGACGATGTCGATCTCGGGCGGCCAGGTCTTGTCTTCCGGGTTCAGCCAGAACGCCGGCCACAGGCCACGGCCCGGCGGTACCTTCATGCGGCATTCGAAGTAGCCGTACTGGCCGGCCCACTTCGAGCGCAGCATGCCGCTGTCGATCTTGCCGCTCGCCAGGCTGCTCTCGGCGCCGGCCGAGGGGCGCGCCACCAGCACGAGCATGCCGTCGCGGAACACGTGGTTGTTGTTGTCGCGAAAGCGCTGCCACTCGTCGTTGAGCTTGTCGAGCTTGCCGTTGTCGTAGATGTAGCGCGTGTGGAACGCAGCGCGGAGCTGCTGGTCGTTGGTGACGGTGCTGGCGAAGTCCCAGTTCTGCACCAGCTGATAGCCCTTGTCGCGGATCGGCGCGGGCGCCGGCACGGTCGCGGCAGGCGCGCCGGCCGGCTTCGTCGCGACCTGCGCGAAGGCCGGCGCGCCGCAGCCGGCCAGGAAGAAACCGCCGGCCGGTGCGACCAGCCGCTTCAGCGCATCGCGCCGTTGCCGAAGACGTTGCGACGCGGGGAGAAGAAGACGATCGGAAGAAGCTGCCATCGTGATGCTCGTCTTGCTGTGCCTCAGCCCGTCGCGCGGCGTTCGCGCAGACGTGCCGCGCCGCCGTGTTCGGCCATGGCTTCCAGATAGAGCGCGCGCGTCGCCTGCCCGATACCCGACCAGGAATCGGCCGGCGCCACCGGCCGGCGTGGCGGCCGGCGCTCGATCGCGTCGCGCAGCGCTTGCGCGAGCGCGGCGACGTCCTCGCTGGGCACGAGTTCGCCGTCGACGCCACTGCGGATGTCGTCGGCGAAGATGCCCACGCGGCTCGCGATCAGCCACGCGCCGAACGACTTGACGAGGAAGTAGACGCCGCTCGCGTCGATCTGCCGGTACGGGAAAACGAAGCAGTCGGCCTGCGCGAACAGCGCGGCCATCTCCTCGTCGGACTGGCGCTGCAGGCGCAGCTCGAAATGCGGCGCCAGTCCGAGCGCCGTGATGCGCTCGAGCAGCGGCGCGACGTCCATGCGCGGCCGCCCGGCGACGATCACGCGCGCACGCTCGCGCAGCGCGCCGGGCAGCGCGGCGAACGCGTCGATCAGCACGTCCAATCCCTTGTAGGGCTTGATCTCGCCGAACAGCACGAAGGTCCAGCGCGGGTCGCGCTCGGGCGAGGGCATAGGCGCGGGCACCGCGAGACGCAGCGGCCCGTGCGGGATCACCGCGATCTTGGCGGCCGGGACGCCACGTTCGATCAGCGCCTGCCGGCCCGACCGCGTGTGCACGACCAGCTTGTGCGCGAGCCGGGTCGGCCAGTCGTGCCCGAGGCGCTGCATCAACGACATCTTCTGGCCGTTGAACGGCACCGTGTCGTGCACGGTCAGCACCAGCGGGCGCCAGCGGCGCAGCAGCGCCATCGCCAGCACATCGAGCGGCGGCACGACGATCCATTGCACGTGGACGACGTCGGGCCGCATCGTGCGCACCTTGCGCAGCAGCGTCGCCAGGCCGGCGAGATGCGCGAGGCCCTTGGCAACCGGCTTGAGTGCGCCGGGCAGCCAGGCGGCGGCGTCGGTGCGGCGATAGAAGAACGCGTCGGTGCGCTCGGGCGGCAGCTCCTGGCGGTCGCCGCGGCGTGTCGGCCGCGTCGCCCAGACCGGCTCGACGCCGGCGGCGACGAGGCCGTCGGTCAGCGCGGCGTCGTACGGTGCGGTGAACAGCGACGGATCGACCAGCAGCACGTCGAGGCGCTCGGGCGGCATCGTCATCCTGCGGCTCCTTGGCCGGTGTCGTGGGCGAGCGGCGTTGCGTGCACGCGCTGCCAGGCCGATTCGCGGATCGTCGCGAGCCCGGCGAAGAAGCCGAGCGCCCATGCGACATGCATGATGCCGGCGGCCGGGCCGGCCCACAGAGCGCAGGCCGAGCGCTGCTGCCAGGCGATCGCGAGCGACGTGGCCGCCAGCGCAGCCAGATAGGCGGCCGGCCACAGCAGCAGCCCCGGCAGCCATGCCGCGAGCAGCACGGCGAGCGCGCACAGCACGAGGTTCAGCGGCAGCGCGAGCTGGCGCGCGCGCATCGAGCCCGGATGGCGGCGCACGGTGCGCGAGCGGCCGCGGCCGTAGAAGAAGTACTGGCGCGCGAGCGCCCATGGCGTGGCACGCGGCGAGTAGCCGAGGCGGATCGCGGCGTCGAGGTAGATGCGGCTGCCCAGGCCGCGCTGGCGGCAATCGAGTTCGGCATCTTCGTTGTGCGTGAAGCTCTCGTCGTAGCCGCCGGCGCGGCGGAACGAGGCCATGCGGAATGCCGCGTGGTGGCCATGGTCGACCTCGCCGCTGCGCTGCCCGCCGCGGTGCGCCGAGCCGCCGGTGCCGGCCCAGGTGTTGGAGACCCAGGCGACCGCCTTCTGGAAGCAGCCCGAGCCGCTCGAATCCATCGGCACGACGACCGCGTCGCAGCCGGTGCGCTCCAGCGTTGCCAGCAGGCTCGCGATGAAACCGCGCGGATAGTGCGCGTGGGCGTCGCAGCGCACGAGCACGTCGACGCCTTGCCCGAGCTCGCGCGCGGCGAGGTTGACCGCGGCGCTCTGGATGCGCCGCGGGTTGTGCAGCACGCGCAGTCTCGCGGCGCTCGTCGCCGGATTCGTCGCCGGGTTCGCGCCCGGGCCCGCCGCGGCGAGCCGATGCGCCAGCTCGACGGTGCCGTCGGTGCTGCCGCCGTCGGCGACGACGAACTGCACGTCCGCGTTCTCCGGCAGCCCGTCGCCGAGCTCGCGCAGCACGCCTTCGAGCGTGCGCGCCTCGTTCAGGCAGGGAATGACGACCAGGACCGATTGGACGGAAGCGGGTGCTGCGCCGGCGGTCTTCTCGTCAATGTTCATTGATCACGACTCCGGCGAACTGCGCCGGTCCGCGACCCAGTTCGGCAATCAATCCGTGCACGTCGCGCATGCGGCTGCGCGTCCGCCGGCCGATCACCATCGCAACGCCGCATTGCGCCGCCGCGACGCGCGAATCGGCGCCGTGCGAGCTGGCCGGCGTGTCGACGATCACGTGATCGAACTTGTTCAGGAGCTCCCTGAGCAGCAGCGCGAAGGCCTGGCGCTGCAGCAGCTCGAGCGGGTTCGGCGGCAGCGTGCCCACCGGAAGCACGAACAGGCTCGGCAGGTCGCGCACCATGTGGATCACGCTGGACTCGGCGCGCCCGGAGAGGATGCCGGACAGCCCCGCGTCGTTCGAGACGCGGAACAGCTCGTGCTGGCGCGGCGTGCGCATGTCGGCGTCGATCAGCAGCGTCTTCTCGCCGAGCTGGCTGAACACGATCGCGAGGTTGGCGGCGAAGAAGCTCTTGCCGTCGCCGACGTTCGGGCTCAGCACCGCGAGCGCGCGGCGCGGGCGATCGATTGCGAGCGGGCCCATCAGCAGCTGGCTGCGGATGCCGCGCATCGCCTCGGCCTGCATGTTGAACGGGTCGACCGCGGCGACCAGCTCCGGGTTGAAGCCCGCGCCTTCATCGGGCGCATACGGGTAGTGGAACTGCTGCGACAAGGCCCACAGCACGTCATCGCGCGAGACGAGCCCGAGGTCGACCGCCGCTTCGCCGAAACGCATCCGGTTGGCGTTCTGGTGCGCGAGGATCTTCTCGATCTGCGCATCGGTGAGGCGGCGGACCTGGCGCAGGAAGCTGCCGATCGAACGGTCGAGAACCTGCTCGGCGCGCGGCGTCGCGTCGTCAGTGTTTTCCGGCCCCGCGGGGGAGGGGGTCACGGCCTTCAGGTCAGTAGTGCGCGGGCGCAACATGGGAGACTCGTTTCTTGTTTGTCATTGGCCGATGAGCTTCGGACGGCTCATCACGCGTTGCGCCATCAGGCGCAGCGTGCGACCCGAGGACGGCAGCCGCTGCCGATCGGGCAGCACGCCGAGCAGCGGCTGGTTCAGGGCTTCGAGCACGTCGGCGTCGGTGCGCAGCCGCCAGTCGCGCTTCTCGCGCAGGACCGCGACGACGATCGCGATCGCGCCGCCGAGCACCAGCCCGATCGCGACGTTCAGCAGCACGCGCGGCGACGACGGGAACGCCGGCGTCGTCGCGACCTGGATGACCGACACGTTGGTCTGGGTCGTCTGGCTTTCGAGGTTGCTCTGGTTGCGCTTGGCGAACGCGGCGTCGTAGCCGCGCTGCGCGTTCTCGAGGTCGCGTTGCAGCACGCCCGCTTCGTCGCGCTGGGCCTTGAGCTTGAGCACCCGGGTGCGCTGGTCTTCCATCGACGTGCGCAGCGCCTGCAGGCGAGACTGGTTGACCGAGTTGTTGACGGTCAGCGTGCTGATCAGGCGCGCCTTCTCGGCATTGAGCCGCTCGCGCATTTCCTTGATGTTGGCGCGCAGGTCGATCACCTGCGGATTCTGATCGCCGAGCCGCCCCAGCATCTCGTTGAGCCGCGCTTCCTGCATCGAGACGCTCGCCGTCAGCGTCATGATCATTGGGTTGGTCAGCACCTCCTGCATCTCGCCCTTGCGGCCGGCTTCGGCCTGCCGGCTGCTGGTTTCGTTGGCCGCCGATTGCACCTGCGTGACCTGCGCGGAGAGCTCGTTGAGGCGCGCGTTCTCGACGTCCAGCCGCTCGTCGCTGATGGTGATCCCGTTGCGCTGCTGGAAGTCCGAGAGCCGCTTCTGCGCCACCTCGAGCGCTTCGCGCAGCGACTTCGTGCTTTCGTCGAACTGCGCGTTGAACTGCTTCGCGGGCTCGGTGCGCAGCTCGAGCGTGGTGTCGATGTAGGCGTTGACGACGGCATTCGCGGTCTTCGCGGCGAGCTCGGGATCGCGGTTGGTGTACTGCACGACGATCACGTTCGACTCCTTGCCGGGCTTCACGTCGAGCTTCCTCAGGATGCGCGCGGCCAGCCAGGTTTCGAACTCGCCCTGGCCTTCGGTGACTTCCTGCCAGACGGCGCGCAGGTCGGCGTCCTTGTCGAGCTTGAGCATGTGAATCGCGCGACGGATCACGCGCTCGCTTTGCATCACGTCGACCTGTGTCGCCATGTAGCTCGACACGACCATGCCGGGCAGCACGACGCCGGCAACCGGGTCGGGCGACTTCACGTCGAGCACGACGGAGCCGGTGCCCGTGTAGGAGCGCGGCAGCAGCAGCGTCACGGCGACCACGAGGCCCATGAGCAGCGCGAAGGTCACGAGGGCCGAGCGCCAGCGCGCGCGGAGGATCAGAAAGATCTGGGACAGCGTCATGGTGTCGATTGGACAGCAAGAGTCATGCACGAAAGTTGAAATGGTCGTGGTTTCAGCGCTCGGCTACAACCGTTACGGCGTAAATCAATGTTGCACCGCACAACACTGGCCTGCATGTTGCTAACCTTGCGGCTTGCTGTATCGCTTCCGAAGGAGATAGGCCATGCCTACCCCCAGAGCTTCCCTTTGCGCCATGCGCGCGCTCACGCACCCCGGGTTGCGCGCGCCCGTCGCCGAAGCCGTCCGCCTGCGCGTCAACCAGCTCGCGGCGCTGTTGCTTCTGCTCTTGTTCTCCCCCCTCATGTTGGTGGTCGCCGTGATGATCGTGCGCGGCGACGGCGGCCCCGTGTTGTTCGGCCACTACCGCGTCGGCATGCGCGGCCGGCTGTTCCGCTGCCTCAAGTTCCGCAGCATGCACATCGACTCGCAGCGCATGCTGTCCGAGTTGCTCGAGCGCGACCCGGCCGCGCGTGCCGAATGGGAGCGTGACCAGAAGCTGACCGACGACCCGCGCATCACGGCGATCGGCCGCTTCCTGCGCCGCACCAGCCTCGACGAACTGCCGCAGCTCATCAATGTGCTGCGCGGCGAGATGTCGCTGGTCGGGCCGCGCCCGATCACCGTCGGCGAGTTGACGCGTTACGGCCGGGTGCGCTGGGACTACCTCAGCGTGCCCCCGGGCATGACCGGGCTGTGGCAGGTCAGCGGGCGCAACAACACCACGTATGCCGAGCGCGTCGCGCTCGACCGCCAGTATGTCGACGGCCGTTCGCCGTGGCTGGACATGAAGATCCTCGCCAAGACGATGAAGGTGGTGATCGCACGCGACGGTGCGCGCTGAACACAACATCCCCTTGCTACCGGGGACTCTCGAGATGTCGGACGTGAACATCAGCGGTGCGGTGCGGAAAACAAGCGGACACGTGGTGCACCTTGTTGGGCGCATCACGGACGACGTGTTCGGCTTCCTCGGGCCACTTTCTGTTACGTTGGCCGAACGCGGCATCGCGCAGACCGTGATCCTGGTCGACGAACCCCGGCATCGGCATTTATTGCCGCATTTCCATCCGACCGTCCGGCTCGTGCTGTGCCCGGCGGACGAAGGCGTGATGCGCCGCGCCGCGAAGGCGCTCGATGCGCTGCGAGCCGCGGTGAGTGCGCAGCCGACCGCGGCGATCCACCTGCACGGCGTCGTGCCGAGCCTGATCGGCGCGTACGCAGCGCGCATCCGGCGCTGGCCGCAGCGCCTGTACTTCTCGCCGCACGGCTCGCGTTCGCTCGGGCCGTTCAAGCCGCTGGGTGCGCTCGCGCTGTGGCTGCTGCGGCCGATGTCGGGCCCGCGGCGGCAGCGTGCGATCGCGAACTCGACGTTCGAGGCGCGCCTGCTCGAGCGGATCACGCGCGAGCCGGTGCACGTGGTCGAGTCGCCGGTCGAGGACGTGTTCTTCGAGACGCCGCTCCATCCGGCGCGCCGGCCGCTGCTCGTCACCGGCAGCCGCAAGCCGAATGCCGACGCCGCCGCGATGTTCGCGCAGCTTGCCGTGCTGCTGAACGAGGAGTCGCTGAACCTGAGCTGCAACTGGTTCGGCACGGCCGACGCGGATTCGCGTGCGCGCCTGGCGGCTGCGAACGTCGCCGTCTACGACGCCGTCGACGCCGGCGAGCGCGCGAGCCGGCTCGCCTCGGGATGGATCTACGTCGCGCTGGGCGGCGACTTCGGCTTCCCGGCGCTGCTCGCCGAGGCGATGACGATCGGGCTGCCGTGCGTGGTCTGGAACACGCCGTATCACCGCGACGTGATCGAGCACGGCAAGACCGGCCTGATCTGCTCGTCGCAGGAAGAGCTGCTGACCTGCGTGGCCGAGCTGATCGATTCACCCGACGAGCGCATCCGCCTCGGTGCCGCGGCGCGCGCCGAAGCGAGCCGGCGCTTCGACGGCGCGAAGTTCCGCGATTCGATGGTCGCGGCGTACCGCGTGTCGGATTCGGCGCGCGCGCACGGCAACAGCGCGGGGCAGATCAGCCACTGGCCGCAGTCGCAATAGCCATCGCATTCGCGCAATCGCAATAGCGCGGTCGCGAGACAAGCGGCAGCAGGCGCGCCCGGCACGCGCGTGCCCGGGCTGTGACAATCGGCCCGATGCCTTCGATACCCTCCTCGCCGACGCCCGCGCGTTCGCGCACGGCGCTGTATCTCGACCTGATCCGCTGGGACCGCCCGGCCGGCACCTACCTGCTGCTGTGGCCGACGCTCGCGGCGCTGTGGATCGCGGCCGGCGGCTTTCCCGGCTGGCATCTGCTCGCGGTGTTCACGCTCGGCACGTTCCTGATGCGCAGCGCCGGCTGCGCGGTCAACGACGTGGCCGACCGCGACTTCGACCGGTTCGTCCAGCGCACCGCGCGGCGCCCGGTCACCAGCGGCGCGGTCAGCGTGCGCGAGGCCCTCGCGCTCGGCGCGGGGCTCGCGCTGATCGCCTTCGCGCTGGTGCTGACGACCAACCTCGCGACCGTGCTGTGGAGCTTCGCGGCGCTCGCGGTCAGCGTCTTCTATCCGTACACGAAGCGCTTCTTCTCGATGCCGCAGGCGGTGCTCGGCGTCGCGTTCAGCTTCGGGATCCCGATGGCGTTCGCCGCGGTCCAGGGGCGCGTGCCGGCGCTCGCGTGGGCGCTGCTGCTCGGCAACCTGTTCTGGGTACTCGCCTACGACACCGAGTACGCGATGGTGGACCGCGACGACGACCTGAAGATCGGCATCCGCACCTCGGCGATCACGCTGGGGCGTTTCGACGTCGCCGGCGTGATGCTGTTCTACGGCCTGTACCTCGCGATCTGGGCCGCGATCGGCGTGGGCCTCGGGCTGCGCTGGCCGTTCCAGGCCGGCATCGCGGCGGGCGCGGCGATCGCGGCGTGGCACTACACGCTGATCCGCGATCGCGCGCGCGACGGCTGCTTTCGCGCCTTCCGCCTGAACCACTGGCTGGGCTTCACGGTGTTCGCCGGCACGCTGCTCGCGTACGCGCTGCGCTGACGCGTGACGCGTGCGTGCCGGCCGGCTCAGGCCGTGCGCACCTCGATGCGGCGCGGCTTCGCGTCATCCTGCTTGGGGATACGCAGGGTCAGCACGCCGTCGCGCAGGTTCGCTTCGATGCGGCTCGCGTCGAGCTCGCGGCTGAGCACGAATGCGCGCCGGTATTTCGGCACGCGGATCTCGGCGTAGACCGATTGCAGGTTCTGCGGCGTCGGCGTTGCGATCGCACCTTCGATCAGCAGCGTCTCGCCGTTGATCTTCAGCTCGAGCTGGTCCTTCGGCACGCCGGGCAGATCGGCCAGCAGCGTGATGCCGGCGTCGTCCTCGAATACGTCGACGCGCGGGATCATCGTGCGCTCGTCGGCGGATGCAGAAGCGCGCGCCGGCGTGGTCGCCGTCGAGGTCGGGGTCACTTCGTTGGGGGTGTTCGTGGCAGTGTTCATCGTGATGCCTCCTGTTCGCCCATTCGCGTGTTCGCGTTCACTGGACCGTGATGCGCTGCGGCTGCGGCGCGGCACGCCGCCCGATGCGGATGTGCAGCACGCCGTCGCGGTAGCTCGCGTCGATCTTGCCCGCGTCGACATCGTCGGGCAGGCTGATCGCGCGGTGGAAGCTGCCGCTCGCGCGCTCGCGGCTGTACACGCTCGCCTGGCTGCCGGTCTCGGGCAGCGCCGACGGCCGCTCGCCGCGGATCGTCAGCACGCCGCGGTCGAGCTGGACGTCGATCTTCGAGGCGTCCAGGCCGGGCGCGAACGCGTAGACGTCGAGGCTGTCGGGCGTGTTGCCGACGTTGATCGACGGGAAGGTGCCGGGCGCGACCGAGCGGATGCTGGTCGGCACCGAAGTGGCCCCGAACACGTCGTCGAGTTCGCGACGCAGGCGGTCGAACTCACCGAAGAACGCGCCGGGGAAATTGAGCAACGACTCATACATGACGCCATCTCCTTTCGGTTCCGAGGTTGACGGTTGGGGGCGGCGCCGCGCGCAGGCGGACGCTGCCCTTCACACCGAAATATTGGCGCGCGGGACGGGTTTCAAGAGGGGATTTCGCGGCCGATCGGCGGGCTGGAGGCCCCGCTCGGCCCGCTCGAATCCGTCGATGCGCTGATGGGCGCCGGCGCGCCCGTCAGCGTGTCAGGGATGGCGTGTCAGGGATACAGGCCGCGCTCTTCGCGCGCCGCGAGGATGCGCTCGCACGCCACCGCGAAGGTCGCGGTGCGCAGGCTGATCTTGTGGCGGTCGGCGGTGTCCCAGATCTTCTTCAGCGCGTCGACCATGATCTTGTCGAGCCGCACGTTGATCTCGTCCTCGCTCCAGAAGAACGACGAGAAGTCCTGCACCCACTCGAAGTAGCTGACGGTCACGCCGCCGGCGTTGCAGATCACGTCGGGCACGACCAGCACGCCGCGCTCGCTCAGCACGTCATCGGCGGTCGGCAGGGTCGGGCCGTTCGCGCCTTCGAGCACGAGCCGGGCCTTGATACGCTGCGCGCGTGCGGGCGTGATCTGGCTTTCGAGCGCGGCCGGGATCAGGATGTCGCAGTCGACGTCCCAGAACGCCTCGTCGGGGAGCCTCTCGGCGCCCGCGTAGTTCGCGATGCCGCCGTCGCGCTTGAGCACCGCCATCGTGTCGGCGATGTCGAAGCCTGCCGGGTTGACCAGCGTGCCGGTGTGGTCCTGCACCGCGACCAGCTTCGCGCCGGCCTGCACGAAGAGCTCGGCCGCCGCGCCGCCGACGTTGCCCATGCCCTGCACCGCGACGCGCGCGCCGTCCAGGTTCAAGCCGATGCGGCGCGCCGCTTCGCGGCCGGTGACGAACACGCCGCGCCCGGTCGCCTTGACGCGGCCGAGCGAGCCGCCCAGGTGCAGCGGCTTGCCGGTGACGACGCCGGTCGCGGTGCCGCCGACGTTCATCGAGTAGGTGTCCATCATCCACGCCATGATCTGCGCGTTGGTGTTCACGTCGGGTGCGGGGATGTCGCGCTGCGGGCCGATGATGATGCCGATCTCGCTGGTGTAGCGGCGCGTCATGCGCTCGAGCTCCTTCAGCGAGAGCTGCTTCGGGTCGACGCGGATGCCGCCCTTCGCGCCGCCGTACGGCAGGTTCACCGCCGCGCACTTGACGGTCATCCAGGCCGACAGCGCCATCACCTCCTCGAGCGTCACGTCGGGGTGGTAGCGCACGCCGCCCTTGCCGGGGCCGCGGCTCAGGTTGTGCTGCACGCGGTAGCCCTCGAAGTGGGCGACGCTGCCGTTGTCCAACTCGATCGGCACGTCGACGATGAGCGCGCGCTTCGGGCGCTTCAGCGTCTCGCTCCAGCGCGCCAGGTGGCCGAGATAGGGCACGACGCGGTCGACTTGCGACAGGTAGGTTTGCCACGGACTGTCGGCGTGGTCGCCGACGAAGGAAAGCTGACTCATAGCGGGGTCTCGGTTGGTTTCGATGCCAGTGCGCACCAGGCGCGTGACCCGGCGGCCTGCATGGGCCGCAACTGTAGGCGCGGCGCGCGGCGACAACCATCCGGGCTCATGCCGGGTTTGCATGGGGTTACGTGGTTCCGGCATGCAGGGGAGCGCCGAAGGGCGCTGCGGGGTGGGTTCGTTCACCCGAATTCGTCGCCGAGCTCGCGGGCGCGCTGCTGCGCTGCAGCGAGCGCGCGGATGAATGCGTCCTTGACGCCGGCGGCTTCGAGCGAGGTCAGGGCCGCGTGGGTCGTGCCGCCCTTGGAGGTCACGCGCTCACGCAGCACCTGCGGCGGCTCGTCGGACGTGGTGGCGAGCTGCGTCGCGCCGGCGAAGGTCGCGAGCGCGAGCTGCTTGCCTTGTTGCGCCGACAGGCCCATCTGCTGCGCCGCCGTCATCATCGCCTCGATGAAATAGAACACGTAGGCCGGGCCCGAGCCGGACAGCGCGGTCACGGCGTCCAGGTCTTCCTCACGATCGACCCACAGCGTCTGTCCGGTCGGCGCGAGCACCGCGTCGACCTGCGTGCGCTCGGCCGCGCTGACCGCCGCGCGCGCGTACAGCCCCGAGATGCCCTGACCGATCAGGGCTGGCGTGTTCGGCATCGCACGCACGACGCGCTCGCTGCCGCTCGCGCGCGCGATCGCGTCGCTGCGGATGCCGGCCATCACGCTGAGCTGCAGCGCGCCCGCGATGTGCGCTGCGCACGGTGCGGCCGCCGCGCCGAAGAGCTGCGGCTTCACCGCCCAGACGACGAGCGATGCGCGCGCCAGCGTGGCGTCGGCCGCGGCCAGCGTGTGCACGCCGAACTCGCGCGCGAGCTTGTCGCGCTGCGCATCGCCCGGGTCGACCACGACGATGGAGTCGCCTGCCCGCCCGCTCGCGCGCAGGCCTCCGATGATGGCGCTGGCCATGTTGCCGCCGCCGATGAATGCGATCATGTCCATGGATCTGTGCCTGATGACGTCACGATGAATGAAGTGGAGGTGAACGATGCGACTCGAAGGGTCATGCCATTGTCGTGCGGTGCGCTTCACCGTGGACGCGCCCAGCCCGGTGCCCTTCATGCGCTGCCACTGCTCGATCTGCCGCAAGACGGCGGGCAGCGGCGGCCATGCGATCAACCTCGGCGCCGACGCCGCGAGCCTGAAGGTGCGAGGCCGCCGGCACCTCGGCATCTATCACGCGGTGATGCGCGAGGCGGGACGGCGCGCGACGCGCTCCCAGGCAGCGCGCCACTTCTGCCTGAAGTGCGGCAGCCCGCTGTGGCTGTGGGATCCGCGCTGGCCCGAGCTCATGCACCCGCATGCGTCGGCGATCGACACGCCGCTGCCGACGCCGCCCGAGGTGGTCGACATCGGGCTCGCCTGGGCACCGGCGTGGGCCGACCTGCCGCAAGGCGCGCGCGGGCCGAAGCACGTGCGGTTCGACGAGATGCCGGACGAGTCGCTCGAACAGTGGCACAAGCGACACGGGTTATGGAGCGCCTGATACGGCATCTGGCCTGAGCGCACGCATGGCGCTCACCGCGCCCAGGCCGTGAGCGCACGCGCCAGCGGCTGTGCGCTCGGACGCGCGAGTAGGTAGAACGACAGCCGACCCGGCGACGGCCAACGTTTCGGATCGGTGCGCGTCAGGACCTCGAGATCGAGCGCGGCGCTCGACGCGAGGCCCGGCGCCAGCGCCGCCTGGTTCAGGCAACCGACGCCCCAGCCGGCGCGGATCGCCGCGATCGCCGCCTGGCTGCCGGTGCACAGCAGCTGTTGCCGATGCGCACGCCCGCTGCGCGCGAGCGCGGCCAGCGCGATCTCGCGCACCGGGCATTCGCTGCCGAGCAGCACCAGCGGCACCGGCTGCCCCGGCGGCAGCGCGAGGCCCGACGCGGCGACCCAGGCCAGCGGCTCGCGCCGCAGCAGCTTCGCGCCGGCCGGCGGCGCCTGCGCGGTGACGACGACCAGGTCGGCCTCGCCCTGCGCCCAATGCCGCTGCAGCGCGGCCGACGAGGCGAGCAGCAGCTCGAGCCGCACCGCACCGGCCGCCTGCTGGGGCAGTGCGCCTTGCAGCACGCCCAGCAACTCGGCGAGCCGGGCCGGCATGAAGTATTCGCTGAAGCCCAGGCGCAGCGTCTGCGCCTCGCGCGCCGGGCGCACCGCGGCATGCGCCTCGTCCTGCGCGCGCAGCAGCGCCTGCGCATGCGGCAGGAAGGCGAGGCCCTGCGCCGTCAGCGCGAGCGCGCGCGTGCTGCGCTCGACCAGGCGCGCACCGACGGCCGCCTCGAGGTGCTGCAGGTGCGTGCTGACGGCCGACTGCGTGCGGTGCACCTGTTGGGCCGCACGTGTCACCGAGCCGGCGCGGGCGATCGCCGCGAAGCTGCGCAGCCAGGCGGGGTCGAGGTCATTCATTCGAGATGGCGATGAATTCGATCTGAATAATCTGCTTCACGCAGGAATGATCGGCGCCTAGAGTGGCTTCGTCAACAGCCTACTTCTCGAGGAACACGCCATGCCTTACCTGCATATCCAGCTCTCCGGCGAACGCGACGATGCGCTCGCCCGCCGCACCGCCGAGGCCGCCGCCGAACTCACCGCGAGCCTGCTGCGCAAGGACCGCGCGCTGACGGCCGTGGTCGTCGAATTCATCGAGCCGGCACACTGGTTCGTCGCCGGTCAGGCGCTCGCCGGCGGCAGCCCCCGCAGCTATCACTGGTCGATCAGCATCACCGACGAGACCAACACCAAGGCCGAGAAGGCGCGCTACATCGCCGCGGTGCACGCCGCGATGGGCGAGCTGCTCGGCGAGGTGGCCGAGCACTCGTATGTGCTCGTCGACGACGTGCGGGCCAGCGCCTATGGCTACGGCGGCCGCACGCAGGAGTACCGCTACCAGCGGGCTCAGTGAACGGTCAGGCCCGCCAGAAGCGCCGCGTTGCCACCGGCAGCGGCGGTGTTGATGGTCAGCGTCTGTTCGGCGCAGAAACGGTACAGGTAGTGCGGCCCGCCGGCCTTCGGGCCGGTGCCCGACAAGCCTTCGCCGCCGAATGGCTGCACGCCGACGACCGCGCCGATCATGTTGCGATTGACGTAGACGTTGCCGATGCGCGCCGCACGCGCGAGCCGCAGCGCGCGCGAATCGATGCGGGTGTGGATGCCGCAGGTCAGGCCGTAGCCCAGCGCATTGATCTGCGCGACGACCGCCTCGGGCGTGCCGCTCCAGCGCACCACGTGCAGCACTGGGCCGAAGATCTCCTGCCGGACTTCGGCGATGCTGCCGATCTCGAACGCGACCGGCGCCATCAGGCGCGGGAAGGTCGATGCATCGACCGGCGCCTCGCCGATCAGCGTCGCCTCCTTGCGCAGCCGTGCGGCGTGCGCGGCGATGCCGTCGAACGCCTCCTGGTCGATCAACGGGCCGACATCGGTCGACAGCAGCGCGGGGTCGCCGACCGCGAGCTCGTGCAGCGCGCCGCTGATCATCTCGATCACGCCGTCGGCGATGCTCTCGTGCACGCACAGCAGGCGCAGCGCCGAACAGCGCTGGCCGGCCGAGCGGAACGCGCTTTGCACGACCGCGTCGACGACCTGCTCGGGCAGCGCGGTCGAGTCGACGATCATCGCGTTGATGCCGCCGGTCTCGGCGATCAGCGGGACGATCGCGCCGTCCTTCGCGGCGAGCGTGCGGTTGATGATCTTCGCGACCGCGGTCGAGCCGGTGAAGCAGACGCCGGCGGTGCGCGCGTCGACGACCAGTGCGGCGCCGACGCTTTCGCCGCTGCCGTGCAGCAGTGCGAGCGCATCGGCCGGCACGCCGGCGGCGTGCAGCAGCGCGACGAACGCCTGCGCGACGGCCGGCGTCTGTTCGGCCGGTTTGGCAGCGACCGTGTTGCCGGCGACGAGCGCCGCGACGACCTGCCCCGCGAAGATCGCGAGCGGGAAGTTCCACGGGCTGATGCAGACGAAGACGCCGCGGCCGTGCAGGCGCAGCTCGTTGCTTTCGCCGGTCGGGCCGGGCAGCACCTGCGGCGCGAGCCGCGTCTCGGCCTGCTCGGCGTAGTAGCGGCAGAAGTCGACGGCCTCGCGCACTTCGGCCACGCAGTCGCCCAGCGTCTTGTGCCCTTCCTTGACCAGCAGGCCGCAGAACTCGGCCAGCCGCGCTTCGAGCGCATCGGCGGCGCGCCTCAGCACGGCGGCGCGCTGGGCAAGCGGGGTCTGGTCCCACGCGGCGAAGCCGGCGTGCAGCCGCTGCATCGCGGCATCGACCTCAATCGGCGTCGCCTCGCGCACGGACGGCACGGCGGTCGAGGCGAGCGCGCGCGCCAACGGCTCGCGCTGCGCCAGGCACGCGAGGTCGACACCGAGCGAGTTCGCCCGGCCGGCGCCGTACAGCGCGACCGGCGCCGCGATGCCGGGCGCGACCGCCGGTGCGAGCGGCGAGGCGAGCAGCGCATCGACGTCGACCTGCTCGTCGGCGAGCTGGTGCACGAACGACGAATTCGCGCCGTTCTCGAGCAGCCGCCGCACCAGGTATGCGAGCAGGTCGCGGTGCTCGCCGACCGGTGCGTAGACGCGCACCGGCAGCGTCGCGTCGGCGCGCATCACTTCGCGGTACACGCCTTCGCCCATGCCGTGCAGGCGCTGCATCTCGAACTGCGCGCCCTTGGCCTTCGCCATCCCGACGATCGCCGCGATCGTGCCGGCGTTGTGCGTTGCGAACTGCGGGTAGATCACGTCGGCGTTCGCGATCAGCGCGCGCGCGCAGGCGAGGTACGCGATGTCGGTGTGGTGCTTGTGCGTGAACACCGGGTAGCCGGGCAGGCCCAGCTCCTGCGCGCGCTTGATCTCGCCGTCCCAGTACGCACCCTTGACCAGCCGCACCATGAAGCGCAGCCGGTTCGCGCGCGCGATGCGCGCGACGTCGTCGACGACGTCGAGTGAGCGCGTCTGGTACGCCTGCACCGCGAGGCCGAAGCCGCGCCACTGCGGGAATTCGGCGGCGATGCGCTCGGCGAGCGCGTCCAGCACGTCGAGCGACAGCTCGAGACGCTCGCTCTCTTCGGCATCGATCGTCAAGTTCAGGTTCGCGCGCGCCGCGGGCTCGATGAGCTGCCAGACGCGCGGCAGCAGCTCGGCGAACACACGTTCGCGCTGCGCGTCCTCGTAGCGTGAGAACAGTGCGCTGAGCTTGATCGAGATGCCGTCGGCGGCTTCCGGCCCGTCGGCGACGCGGCCGGCCGCGATCGCCTCGATCGCATGGCGGTACGACGCGAGATAGCGCCGCGCATCCGCCTCGGTGCGTGCGCCTTCGCCCAGCATGTCGTAGCTGAAGCGCAGGCCCCGCTGTGCCTTGCGCGCCGCCGCGGCCTCGTCCATCGCTTCGGCGATCGATCGGCCGAGCACGAACTGGCGGCCCAGCAGCTGGATCGCGCGCACGGTCGCGGCGACCACGGTCTGCGCGCCCAGGCGCTTGAGCAGGCCGCCTTCGCGATCGTGCTCGGGCAGGAACTTCTTCGACAGCGCGATCGCGCTGGCCGACAGGCTCGCCAGCATCTTGTGCGGCCCGCCGGAGCTGGTATCGAAGTCGGCCTTGCCGAGCTGGTCCGCGGTCAGCGCGATCGCGGTTTCGGCATCGGGCACACGCAGCAGCGCTTCGGCCAAGCGCATCAGCGCCAGCCCTTCGGCGCTCGAGATCGGGTATTCGCGCAGCAGCGACTCCATCGCCCAGAACGGCGCCGGGTGCGCGCGCACCGCCTCCACCCAGGGTCGCGCCGTGCGCATCGCGGCGGGCCAGTCGACCGCTTCGGGCAAGCCTTGCAACAGTGCGGCGAGCACGGCCGACTCATCGCGATACGGGAACGGCAGGCGGGCGGCGGGCGGCGGCGCAACGGGCATGGTGACCTCGATGGGTGATTTTGGTGGGTGGATTACTTGCTAGTTTGTCGGCCAATCCCCAGAATTAATCTCCAAACGGAGGTCGCTTCACAGCGATAAATCCAGATCCGACGGCGCAGCCCGAAGGTACCCCATGACCACCGACGACCCCCCGACGCTCGACAAGATCGACGCCCGGATTCTGCGCGCGCTGCAAGCCGACGGCCGCATCCCGAACCTGAAGCTGGCCGAGGCGGTGCACCTCTCGCCGACCGCCGTGCTCGAGCGCGTCAAGCGGCTGACGCGCGACGGCTTCATCCTCGGCTACGAGGCGAAGCTGAACCCGGCCAAGCTCGGCGCCGGGCTGCTGGTATTCATCGAGGTCGTGCTCGACCGCACCACGCACGACGCGATGAACATCTTCAAGGCCGCGGTGCAGGTGCGGCCCGAGATTCTCGAGTGCCATCTCGTGGCCGGCGGCTTCGACTATTTGATCAAGACGCGCGTGGCGGACATGCAAGCCTATCGCGAGTTCGTCGGCTCGGTGATCTGGGCGCTGCCGGGCGTGCGCGAGACGCGAACCTACGCGGTGATGGAAGAGGTGAAGAACACGACGCTGCTGCCAATCGCCGGCGCCGGTTGACGAGAACATCCAGAGTACTGGACAATATTTCCAGTATGAAGGAAGAAACTCCGGCCGACGCCGGGCTCGGCACCGCTGGCGACGCGGGCGACATCAACCAGCGCATCGCCCGCCGCGTCGTCGCATTTCGTGCGAGCCGCGGCCTGTCGCTCGACGCGCTCGCGGCGCGCAGCGGCATCAGCCGCTCGACGATCTCGCTGATCGAGCGCGGCGAAACCAGCGCCACCGCGGTCGTGCTCGAGAAGCTCGCCGGCGGCCTCGGCGTGGCGCTCGCCGCGTTGTTCGAGACGGAACGCGCGGCGCCCGGCCCGCTGATACGGCGCGCCGAGCAGCCCGAGTGGCGCGACCCTGCGAGCGGCTACCGGCGCCGCAACGTCTCGCCGCCGGATCATCCGTCGCCGATGCGCATCGTCGAAGTCGAGTTCCCGGCCGGCCAGCGCGTCGTGCTCGAAGGCGCGAGCCGCGAGGCCGTGATCCAGCAGCAGGTGTGGCTGCTCGACGGGGCGATGCAGCTCAGCCACGGCGGCCAGACCTGGCGGCTGGAGGCCGGCGATTGCCTGGCGATGCGGTTGGACGGGCCGGTCGAGTTCCGCAACCCGACGCGCAAGGCCGCGCGCTACGCCGTGGTGGTCGCCGTCGACGCGCCGCACCGCCTGTCGAACCGCCAGGGGGCACGATGAAGATCGAACGCGATGACCTTTCGCGCCCGGCGATCCATGAACTGCTGGAAGAGCACCTGCGCAGCATGCGCGCGCTCTCGCCGCCGGAGAGCGTGCATGCTCTCGACCTCGAGCGGCTGCGCGCGCCGGCGATCACGTTCTGGTCGGCGTGGGAGGGTGATCTGCTGCTCGGGTGCGGCGCGCTGCTGGAGCTCGATGCCCGGCACGGCGAAGTGAAATCCATGCGCACGCCCGAGGCGCGCCGCCGCACCGGTGCCGGCAGAGCGCTGCTGATGCACATCATTGCGGAGGCGCGGTCGCGCGGCTACGAGCGCCTGAGCCTCGAGACGGGATCGATGGCGGCGTTCGAGCCGGCGCATCGGCTCTACGAGAGCGCCGGCTTCACGCGCACTGGACCGTTCGGCAGCTACGCCGAGGACCCGAACAGCGTCTTCATGACGCTGGCGCTCAAGCCCTGAGCACCGCCGCAGGACGCTCGCCGAAGATCGCCGCGCCCACGCGCACCAGCGTCGCGCCTTCGGCGATCGCGGCTTCGAGGTCGGCGCTCATGCCGATCGACAGCGTGTCCAGCGCAAGGCCGTCGGCCTGAAGCGACTGCAGCAGCTCGCGCAGCGCGCGGTGAGGTGCGCGCTGCGCCGCGAAGTCGCCGGCCGGCTCGGGGATCGCCATCAGCCCGCGCAGGCGCAGCCGCGGCAGCGCCGAGACGGCGTGTGCGACGCCCGCGACCTCGCCCGGCGCGAGCCCGCTCTTGCTGGCCTCGCCGCTGATGTTGACCTGCAGGCAGACGTTCAACGGCCCCAGCGCCTCGGGCCGCTGCTCAGCCAGGCGCTGCGCGATCTTCAGCCGGTCGACGCTGTGCACCCAATCGAACGCCTCGGCGACGGCACGCGTCTTGTTCGATTGCAGCGGGCCGATCAGATGCCACTCGAGCCGCGAGCGCAGGTCCATCAGCGCCTCGATCTTCGCAAGCCCCTCCTGCACGTAGTTCTCGCCGAAGCGGCGCAGTGCGGCGCTGTTGTACGCGTCCCTCACCGCGGCGGCGGGCACGGTCTTGCTGACGGCGAGCAGCGTGACGCTTTGCACGGGCCGACCAGCGGCCGCGCAAGCGTTCTCAATGCGCCCGAGCACTTGATGTACGTTGTCTGCGATCATCGCCATAATCCTCGGCAGAGTATCCCGCAGCGCGAGCGCGAGGAACCTGCCCGGCCCTCTCGTCAGCCCGGCACCGCATGGACGGTCAGACCGCCCACGTCGTCGTCGTACCCATTGCAGGACTCATGGACATCACCCAACTGCTGGCGTTTTCGGTCAAGAACAAGGCGTCGGACCTGCACCTGTCGGCCGGACTGCCGCCGATGATCCGCGTGCACGGCGACGTGCGCCGCATCAACGTCGACCCGCTGGACCACAAGTCGGTTCATGCGATGGTCTACGACATCATGAACGACTCGCAGCGCAAGGCGTACGAAGAGACGCTCGAGTGCGACTTCTCGTTCGAGATCCAGGGCCTGGCGCGCTTTCGCGTCAACGCCTACAACCAGAATCGCGGCGCCGGCGCGGTGTTCCGGACGATCCCGTCGAAGATCCTGACGCTCGAGCAGCTCAACGCGCCGAAGGTCTTCGCCGAGCTCGCGCTGAAGCCGCGCGGCCTCGTGCTCGTGACCGGGCCGACCGGCTCGGGCAAGTCGACCACGCTCGCGGCGATGGTCAACCACCTGAACGAGAACGAGTTCGGCCACGTGCTGACGGTCGAAGACCCGATCGAGTTCGTGCACGAGTCGAAGAAGTGCCTGATCAACCAGCGCGAGGTCGGCCCGCACACGCTGTCCTTCTCGAACGCGCTGCGTTCGGCGCTGCGCGAGGACCCGGATGCGATCCTGGTCGGCGAAATGCGCGACCTCGAAACGATCCGCCTCGCGCTGACCGCCGCCGAGACCGGTCACCTGGTGTTCGGCACGCTGCACACGTCGAGCGCCGCGAAGACGATAGACCGCGTCGTCGACGTCTTCCCCGCGGCCGAGAAGGAAATGGTGCGCGCGATGCTCAGCGAGTCGCTGATCGGCGTGATCTCGCAGACGCTGTGCAAGACCAAGGACGGTTCGGGCCGCCTCGCCGCGCACGAGATCATGCTCGGCACCGCGGCGATCCGGAACCTGATCCGCGAAGCGAAGATCGCGCAGATGTACTCGGCGATCCAGACCGGCAACGCGATGGGCATGCAGACGCTGGACCAGAACCTGGCCGATCTCGTGCGGCGCAACCTGGTCTCGCCGGCCGAGGCGCGCGGCAAGGCGAAGTTCCCCGAGAACTTCCCCGGCTGAAGACGACGAACGGAGAACGAGCGATGGAACGCGACCAGGCATCCAAATTCGTCAACGACCTGCTGCGGCTGATGGTGTCGCGCAACGGCTCGGACCTGTTCCTGACCGCCGACTTCCCGCCGGCCATCAAGGTCGACGGCAAGGTCA